>CERN01073904.1_pt1 | contig 13125 bp, 13 predicted proteins | sample 530761 | NCBI WGS metagenome assembly CERN01 (sample SAMEA2620947, study PRJEB7988) | marine metagenome | isolation source: saline water (ENVO:00002010), including | reverse complement strand
TGCTTCTCACAAACCGCCCCCTCCAGAGTTAAGAGTCAAACGGGGGAAGGCGACAACTATGCTGACAGAGGGGGTATCTGGCAAGGTCAATTTCTATGACTTGGATGAAGAAACGAGAAAGAGAATAAAAGATAGGGCTTCAGGGCTTAATAAAGAGCAGTTTAGAATAAAACTTGATGGTGTTCTCTGGAACTATATTTGGTGTGTGCTTTTATCTGGATGGTTTTATTACATTTACGCTAGTGCGGCAGAATACAGGTGGGAAGAAGAAACAACATGCTGGCATGCAGGGTTTACCGCTGCCGTGAGTTTTCTGCTAGCAAGAAACATATCTTGGCTATATTCATGGCATTCAAAACCGCTAAAATCTTGGCTAGTTGTTACACCGTTGTATCTGATTAAATTTCACCTTGACCAGATTTCATATTGGCCTATTTGGACAATCTCGGATATAAAAGCGACCCACAATTATAGAAATGGCTCTTACCAAGATACCGCCTTATCGCTTACCTTGGATGGCAACCGAAAAACTTTCTCTATTTCGCCAGAGTCAGCTTATCAAAAGCTGCTCAGTAAACTTCAAGAGTACGACACAAGATTTAGATCAGCAGTAAACTCCAATGATATGGCTTATATCATCGACAACGATGATTTCTTGCCCGTTCGAGAGGGGTATACCAAAAAAAACAAAAAGAGATCATTTTCACCGCTAGCCGCCTACATATTAATTCCATTGGTCTCATTTGGATTTCTGGGGTTAAGTTACGAAATTAATCAGGAGCGGCCATTCAAACCAGTATATTCTAAAAGTAAAACGCCCTATAGCAGCAAGCCACAAGGCAAGCCAAGTTACGTCAGGTCTGCAACCGCGCCTAATGGTGCTTCTTGGCCTTCGCATGCTTCATATGTAGCGAACTATGCAAAACTTAATACCGGTGGTTTATCCTCGGTTACTGTCGATAACACTCGGAATGATTCTGATGTATTCGTAAAGTTAGTGTCTATCTCAGCCAACGAATCTCACCCTGTTCGAGTTTTCTTTATTCCGGCATTTGGAAAGTTTAAGATTAATAGCATTAATCCAGGGCTCTACGACATTCGCTATAGAGATCTTACGACAGGCGGGCTAGCGAGATCTGAGTCATTCACCCTCGAAGAAGTTTCTACCTACAATGGAACGCGATACAGCGATATGACAATGACTCTTTATAAAGTCAGAAATGGCAACATGCAAACATATGGATTATCCGAAAGTGAGTTTTAAGCCTAACAAGGCGCTGCTGTCGGACATTGAACTTCACCCGCTAGAGCGAACACCTCAATCTAACGAGGAGTCTGTTGATGCTAAGAAATTCGCACCGAGAGGGTGGCAGGCATTAGACAAATAAGTTCAAGGCCAAAGCGTTGGCGCTGACGGTGCCCTGGTCCACACCCCTCAAATCGACAAATGCCGCCGAAACAACACCAGCGCCACCGAGAAAAACACCCCGCCAATCGCCGCCAGCGCGATCATTTGCGGCCACACCACCTCCAGCCCCGCGCCCCGGTACAGTATTGCCTGTGCCATGCTCACAAAGTGGGTGGTAGGTGCGGCCAGCATCAGGTTCTGCACCAGCTCTGGCATGCTCTCCCGTGGGGTGATGCCACCGGAGAGCAGCTGCAGGGGCAGGATGGTGAGGATCAGCAGCAGGCCGAACTGGGGCATGGTGCGGGCTACGGTGCCGATGAGGATACCGATGGCGGTGGTGGAGAACAGGTGGATCAGCGCCCCCAGCAGGAATAGCGACACGGAGCCGGCGATGGGGACTTGTAGCCAGCCCTGAATCACCAGGGTGATGGAGGCGGTCGCGGCCAGCAGGACCACCAGGCCGTTGGCCCAGACCTTGGAGGCCATGATCTCGAAGGGGCGGATCGGCATCACCATCAGGTGCTCCACGGTGCCGTGTTCGCGCTCGCGGATCAGGGCGGCGCCGGTCAGGATAATGCTGATCAGGGTGACCTGGGAGATCAGCTCCATCACGCCGCCGAACCAGGTGCCGTCCAGGTTAGGGTTGAAGCTGACGCGGGTGACCAGGGTGACCGGCAGGCCCTCGCTGGCGCTGCCGGGCTGCAGGAACTCGGCGACTTCGGTCATGGCCAGGCGCTCGATGTAGGTGGTGCCGATAAAGGCCTGGCTCATGCGGGTGGCGTCGATGTTTAGCTGCAGGCTTACCGACTGGCCCTGGCGTATTTTGCGCTCAAAGCCCTCCGGGATCACCAGGGCGAAGGTGTGGCTGCCCCGGTCCAGCAGGGCGTCGATCTGGTCGTAGCGCACGGGCTCCGGCGGCAGGAACCAGGGCGGCTGCAGGGCGTTGATAACGCGGTTGGAGAGCACGCTCTGGTCTTCATCCACCACGGCTACCGGGGCGTTGTGCAGCTCCATGGAACCGGCGGAGCCGGCGGTGTAGATCATCACGCTGAAGGCGACCAGCACAAAGACCATTAGCACCTTGTCCTGCCACAGGCTGCGCAGTTCCTTGATGCCCAGGTGCCAGATATTACCGAGGGATTCCATCGTCAGCGCCCCTGTTTCCGCAGCAGCACCATAGCCAGGCCCGTGAGCACCGGGATAAACGCCGCCAGGGCCAGGAAGGCGCCCTGCATATCGGCCAGGGTGAGGCCCTTGGTGAAGACGCCGCGGCTGATCTGCAAGAACCAGGTGGCCGGCCAGAAGGGGCCGATCCAGGCGCCGGCGCCGCTGAGGGAGGACACCGGCTCGGTGAGGCCGGAGAACTGCACGGTGGGCAGGATGCTGATGATGGCGGTCGCGGCCAGTGCGGCAATCTGGGTGGAGGCGAAGGTGGACATCACCTGGCCCAGGGCGGTGGTGGCGGTGACAAAGAGCAGGGCGCCCAGGCTCAGGGAGAGCAGCCCACCCTTGAGTGGCACGTCAAACAGGGTGACCGCCAGCAGGACCAGGCTGGCGTAGCTGACCATGCTGAAGGCGATGTAGGGCAGCTGCTTGCCGAGCAGGAATTCCAGCCGGGTCACCGGGGTGACGTAGAGGTTGGTGATCGAGCCGAGCTCCTTCTCGCGCACGATGCCCAGGGCCATCAGGATGGCCGGGATGAAGATCAGCAGGATGGGAATGACCGCCGGCACCATGGCGTCGAGGCTGCGGAAGTCCTGGTTGTAGCGGTAGCGGTCCTCCAGGCTGACCAGGCTCAGGCGGGGCACCTCGCCCCAGGCGCGCCGGGCCTGTTCGCTCAGGTAGCTGACGTGCATGCCCTGCACGTAACCCAGGATGGTCTCGCCGCGAAAGGGCATGGCGCCATCCACCCACACGGCCAGCTCGGTGTCCCGGCCGCGTTTCATGTCGCGGCCAAAGCTGGCGGGGATCTCGATCGCCAGGCTCAGTTCCCCCGAGCGCATGCGCCGTTCCAGCTCCCCGGCGGTGGACAGGGCCGGGCGCTCGACAAAATAGCGCGAGCCGGAGAGGGCGGCGACGTAGTCCCGGCTCTGGGGCGTCTGGTCCCGGTCCAGCACGGCGAAGGGCAGGTCTTCCACATCCAGGGTGATGCCGTAGCCGAGAATCAGCATCAGCAGTGCGGAGCCGAGGAAGGCGAAGGCCATGCGGATCGGGTCGCGCAGCAGTTCCCGCGCCTCGCGACGGGCGTAGGCCAGCAGCCGCTGCGGGCTGAAGGCCTTGTGGCGTGCCGGCTGCCCGCGCTGGTCCTGGCTCAGCAGCTCGCCGCCGTTCGGGCGCTCCGGCTCCTTGTCCACCGCCTCGAGTGTGGTCATGAAGGCGCCTTCCAGGCTGTCGCTGCCGGTCTGTGCGATCAGGGCCGCGGGGGTGTCGCAGGCCAGCACGGCGCCGGCGTGCATCAGCGAGATGCGGTCGCAGCGTTCGCCCTCGTTCATGAAGTGGGTGGAGATGAAGATGGTCACCCCGTCCTCCCGGGACAGGCGCATCAGCAGATCCCAGAAGCGGTTGCGCGCCCCCGGGTCCACGCCGGAGGTGGGCTCGTCCAGGATCAGCAGCTCGGGTTCGTGCACCACCGCGACCGCCAGGGACAGGCGCTGGCGCACCCCCAGGGGCAGGGCGCCGGCGGGGTGGTCGAGCACCTCCTCCAGACCGAATTCGCGGGTCAGGCTGGCAATGCGCTCGGCAATCTTCGCCGGCGGCAGATGAAACAGGCGGGCGTGCAGCTCGAGGTTCTGGCGCACGCTCAGCTCGCCATAGAGGGAAAAGGACTGCGACATGTAGCCGACCCGGCGGCGGGTGGCCAGGTCCTTCGCGTCCAGTGGCTCGCCGAACAGCGCCACGGTGCCCTCGGTGGGGGTGAGCAGGCCGGTGAGCATTTTCATGGTGGTGGTCTTGCCGCAGCCGTTGGAGCCCAGGAAGCCGAAGATCTCGCCCTTGGGGATGGCGAAGCTGACGTCCCGCACGGCGGTGAAGTGGCCGAACTTCAGGGTCAGGTGCTCGGCCACGATGGCCGGGCTGCCGTTGTTCTTGCCGCTGTTGGTGGTTGGCGCGGCCCGCTGCTGGGGCTGCGGGTCTGCAGGTTGCTCCTGGCGTTCGTCGGGCAGGAGCGCGATGAAGGCATCGTCGAGATTGCGGGTGTCGGTCTGCCGGTGCAGCTCGGCGGGTGAACCGGTGGCTAGCACCTGGCCGTCGTTCATCGCCACCAGCCAGTCGTAGTGTTCCGCCTCTTCCATGTAGGCGGTGGCCACCAGCACGCTCATGCCGGCGCGCTGTTGGCGGATGGTGGCGATCAGATCCCAGAAGCGCTTGCGCGAGAGCGGGTCGACGCCGGTGGTGGGCTCGTCCAGGATCAGCAGGTCGGGGTGGTGGATCAGGGCGCAGCACAGGCCCAGCTTTTGCTTCATGCCCCCGGAGAGCTTGCCGGCGGGGCGGTCGCGGAATTCCCGCAGGCCGGTGGCCTCCAGCAGGCGATCAATCTGTTGCCGGCGGGACGGGCCGCGCAGGCCGAAGAGGTCGGCGAAGAAGGCGAGGTTCTCGTCCACCGTCAGGCTGTGGTAGAGGTTGCCGCCGAGGCCCTGGGGCATGTAGGCAATGCGTGGGGCGGCGCGGGTGCGCACGCGGTGGCTGGCCATGTCGCCGCCGAGTACCTCCAGCTGGCCGGTTTGCAGCTGGCGGGCGCCGGCAATCAGCCCCAGCAGGGTGGACTTGCCCACCCCGTCCGGGCCGATCAGGCCCACCATGCAGCCCGCGGGGATCGCCAGCGTGATCTCGCGCAGCGCGGTGGTGTGCCCGTAGTGGTGGCTGATGCCCTCCAGCCGGGCCACGGCCTCAGTCATTGGGCAGCTTCACCGTCAGGCTGTCCGGCCAGGGCTGGCTCTCGTCAATGCGCACAAAGGCCTCGCCCGGCACGCCGGTCTTGACCCGGTCGCGGTAGGTCTTGAGCAGGTCGGGGTTGATGCGGATACGCACCCGGAACATCAGCTTCTCCCGCTCGCTGCGGGTTTCCACCGACTTGGGGGTGAACTGCGCCTCCGCCGCGACAAAGCTGACCTTTGCCGGCACCACATAATCCGGTAGGGCGTCCAGGGTGATGCGCGCATCCGAGCCCACCCGCACCCGCCCGGCCTGGGCCGTGGGCAGGAAGATGGTCATGTAGACATCGGTGACGTCGAGCACCGTGGCCACCTTGCCTCCGGCCGCCAGTACCTCGCCGGGCTCCGCCAGCCGGTAGAGAATGCGCCCACCCACCGGGGTGCTGAGCTGGCTGTCGTCGATATTGGTCTGGATCTGGTGGATGGCCTCCCGGGCCGCCTCGATACCGGCCTCGGCGGACGCCACCTGGGCCCGCGCGGCCTGCAGGGCGGCATCGGCGGTTTCCGCCGCCGTGCGGGTGCGGTCCAGCTGCTCCTGCGAGGCGTGACCCCGCTCCACCAGGGTCTGCATGCGTTTGAGCTCGCTGTAGGCATAGCGCCGCTCGCTCTCCCGCTGGGCGACCACGGCTTCGGCCAGGTGGCGGGTCTGCTCCGCCTGGTGCAGGTTGGCCTCACCCGCCGCCAGCCGGGCCTTCAGCTCGTCGGTATCCATCACCGCCAGCAACTGCCCGGCTTCCACCATGTCGCCTTCGCGCACGGAAAAGGATTCCAGCCGGCCGGGCAGGCGGGTGGCGATGTCCACTTCCGTGGCTTCAATGCGGCCGTTGCCCGAGGCGATGTGCGCGGGCAGGGCATCGCCGTCGGGCAGCAGGTACCAGGCGGCGAGGCCTGCGACCGCCAGGATCAGCAGGGCCGGGAGGAAGCGGATGGCGGCTTTGGCGGCGGGTGCGGCCATGGGGTGTCCTTGGGTGTGTGGCTCAAAGTTCCAGTATAGAGGAGCTTCTGGCCGGGATGGTGACCCGGATCAATGTGGCTTCAGATTCTTGGCACTGAGCCAGCATCAGGGCCTGTGACGAGCCGCTCGGTGTGGCGCAGGGTGTGTTTTGGTGGGCTCTGGGGGCGTGGTATAAGCAGTGTGGTGGGTTTTTTGCCGGTGTAGGGGCCACAAACGCTACGTGCAGGACATGCGATTGTGTATACATCGAGAACACCCGATCAGGTGTGCGAATAAAAACTTGAGCAACTGCTCAGTACCAGGGGGTTGGGATAGATAACTTCACACGATTCAACCGAAAGGGCATCCAGGATCGGCAGGTGGATACTTTGATCGGCCTCAGTAAGGGGCTAGTTGCTGACGGAAAAGTGAACCAGGCGGAAGCAGAATTCCTTCTGTCATGGCTCATTCAGAACAGGCAGGCGTCGGAAAATCCCGTCGTCTCGAACCTGCTTGCGAAAATTTCATCGGTCCTGGAGGACGGCGTGTTAGACGCCGAAGAGTCTGCGGAGCTATTGAGCTTGCTGCAATCGATTGCAGGTGAGGGTTCCGTTATTGGTGAGTTGGCAAAGGCAACCTCGCTGCCGATAAATGATCCGGCACCAAGGATAAATTTTGATACTACAAGTTTCCTGTTCACCGGAACTTGCGCATTCGGTACTCGGCGAGAGTGTCAGGCTGCTATCGAATCATTGGGTGCCATCAATGCCAAGGGCGTCACAAAGTCGCTTAACTACCTTGTGCTTGGAACGTACGTGACAGACAGTTGGATTCATGAATCCTTCGGCCGGAAAATTGAGAAAGCGGTGCAGTACCGAGCAGATGGTTTGCCCATTGTAATCGTTACCGAAGAGCACTGGGCAAATGAAGCGGGGTTGTAGTTTGATGTGGTGCAACGAGTTCGGTTCGCTTGAATCTCCAAGCCACTACTCGAAGTGGAGCCCCTATCTCGGATGCTAGGTGGAGAGTAATGGAAAGACAAGAAGAGGTCTATGAGAAGCTAGAGTCGGAGTTTCAAGCATTTTGTGAAGAAGGCGCTCACTCGCGGAGAGAGCGCCTTCCACGTATTGAGCATCTCATCTCAGAGGCTAAGTTTCTCAATCAACATGGATATCTTTCGGAGAAGTGTGCCGGTTTTTTGAGTCACTGCAAACAGATGTCACGGTTACGTCAGCCAAGAAGCTACGATGACTCTAGCTGCGCGTCCTTCGCACGAGGCGATCTTTGGGGCATCAAGTGGATATTGGTCGAGGGAGGACCTAATGGTGATGGCATCTAACAAGAGCCTAATATTTTGCGCCGATGGGCAGTGCCTGGATCTCCAAATAGCTAGGATTTTTCCTCCCGGTTATGTCAGAGGTTAGGAGACAACGTGGCCGATACTGTTACGCAGTTATCAAAATTTCTACTCCAGCTGGATGGGCTGAAATCGATAAATCGTCGAACCTATATCAACGGAGGCGAGCGTGTAGAGAACTCCGCTGAACACTCCTGGCACTTGGCCATGGCTTGCTGGGCGTTCTCCGAATTGCTCGAAGATGATTTTGACGTGTTAAAGCTCATAAAACTTGCGTTAGTACATGACCTTGGTGAGATTGAAGCGGGTGATACGTTTCTCTACAGCGCGAACAGACTCAACGCTCATGCGGAGGAACGTAAATGTGTTGAAAGAATTTCCTCGCATCCAGGAAATCCAATTTCAAATCTCTTGATGCTTTGGGATGAGCAGGAGGTTGGTGACAGCAAGGAGGCAAAGTTGCTAAAAGTCATTGACCGGCTGATGCCGTTTCTTCACAACATGACAAGCGAGGGCCTGGCATGGCGGGAAAATGGTATTCGTAAGAGTCAGGTTTTAAAAATGCATCGTTTCATTGAAGATGAACAACCCGAAATATATAGATGGATTTTTTCAAGGGTTGAGCACGCGGTGCAACAAGGGTGGCTAAAAGACGCTTAACAGCCAAATTTACGCGGTTAGCTGAGCTGTTTCGTTGAGACTGGTACTAGTCAGTTAGACAAAAGATATGAAAACATTGCTGTTTTTTGTGCTCGTCATTACCGGAATCGCTTTTCTCTTGCTGCTGGCCAAGGGAAAGGGGGATTCGCGAGCCTACCCCTACCGGAAATCGAATTATCTGATGTCGAAGGCCGAGCGATCCTTTTATGGGGTGCTTGTGCAGGCGGTCGGTAACTCTGGCGTGGTCTTCTCGAAAGTACGTGTTGCCGATGTCCTTTCGCCCCAGAAGGGACTCAAGCGGGGCGACTGGCAGCGAGCGTTCAATGCGATTTCCTCAAAACACTTCGACTTCATCGTCTGCGAGCCTGCCGATTGCGCAATAACGCTAGCGGTCGAATTGGACGACTCGAGTCATGGATCATCAAAGGCGCGGAAGCGGGACGATCTGCTAAACGGCGCATGCCAGTCGGCCGGCCTGCCGCTTCTGCGTGTCAAAGCGGCCAGGTCCTATGCTCTTGCCGAGATCCAGCGTCAGATAGCGGCAGCCATTTCTCCCTCAGCGGCTGTCACCGAGGAGACTGTTCCTCCTGCCGTTGCGGAGAGGCCCGTACCCGTAGCGCACTCTAAGGAGCTTTCAGCATCGCCCCCGAGCGCTGAGCCTGCTCCTGGCCGGGAGGGGGCGCCGTCGCTGCTGAGCGCCATGAAGCCAAGCCCGCGTCGCGGATCTGTCCGAAGTGCGGGGAGCCGATGGTCCTGCGGAAAGCAAAGTCTGGCGCGAATGCAGGGCAGGTGTTTTGGGGCTGTAGTGCTTTTCCCAAGTGCCGAACGCGGGTGCCGGCGTAAGCTTCCCCTTTGATGATGACAGGAGGTGCAGCCATGCTTGGTCGACGATATCTCGAGATGGGCGCAATGGTTGTGCGGCTTTGCCTGGCCGTCCTGCTTGCTGTTACGGCGGGCTGCACCGGGCCGGATGAGACACCCGATTCTGCGCCGGCAGCAGAGTCGCTCTGCTCGGATGCTTGGTATGCAGCGGTAGAGGAGCAAGTGCCCACGGGTGACGGGCATGGACATGGCCCGGATATTGGTTCGGATGAATGGAAGTCCGTGGTCGAATTCAAGCTCGGCGTTCGGGGCCAGCTCGATGTGCCAGAGCGAGCGAGTGAGGCCTGGTGTGACTATATTGATCGGCTGACGGCCGGGTCTGAACAGTAAAGTGCTGGGTAATTACACGAACCCGAAAGCCGTCCCGCTAGCGTTTCCTGATGGCCGCTACCAGCTCACTCTTGTTCATGTTGCTGCGCCCCTGTATGCGCAATTCCTTTGCCCGGTTATAGAGTTCTTGCTTACTCCGGTCTTCCAGCCGCGTTCTGGGGTTTCCAGTTCCCTGGGTGGTCTTGTTAGGCGTTCGTCCCTCCTCGCGGCGCTGCTTGTTAACCGTCGACGCCGCAATTTCCTTGGCGCGCTCCAGGCTAACGCCGCGTTTCAGCTGGCTGTTTTTTATTTCCTCATACTGGCGTTCGTCCTTCTTGCTCCATGCATCGGGCATATTTTACCTCCATTGAATGGGCCAGAGTCAGCCAGTATAGACAAGATGGCCGCGCCTGCGCAGTTCCGCCCCGCGCTTGATGAGCTGTCGTTGTTGCTCTATCGATATACAGTACGCAGGGTCAGGAGGGTGACGACCTGCGGGCGAGGCTCCTGACGTTCGAGGCGCGCAAGGGGTGATCGGATATGAGCCTTGGGGTATAACAGCCGGTGATGTTGGCGCGTTGAGCGACAAGGGGCCCCAGTCGCAGCGACTCGGTGTCGGGAAGGACGCTTCGTAGTCTTGGCTTACCCCCGGACGTCAGCGCTACCTTGCGACAACAGGGAGATAGGCGTGTGTTTTTGAGTACCACAGAGTTGGAAGAGGGCCTGCCCTCCATCCTTCAGTCACCACGGCTGGAGGGGACGGTGGAACTGATCGTGAGAAGACCCGCCGTCGGTGAAAGGGAGGAAATCCCCGAAGGCGAGCTGGACTTGAAGCTGGGCTTGGTGGGGGATAACTGGTTCGCCAGGGGCTACAAGAAAACAGCCGATGGCTCCGCCCATCCCGACATGCAGATCAATCTGATGAATGCCAGGGTCATTTCGCTGATTGCCCAGACCCGCTCGCGCTGGAAACTGGCGGGTGACCAGTTCTACGTGGACCTGGATCTGAGCGAAGAGAACCTGCCGCCAGGCACTCGCCTGCAAATTGGCTCGGCACTTATCGAGATCACAGCTGAGCCGCACCTCGGTTGCAATAAGTTTATGGAGCGTTTCGGCAGGGACGCCGCGTTGTTTGTGAACTCCGAGCGGGGCAAGCAGCTGAACTTGCGGGGCGTCAACGCCAAAGTGATACAGGCGGGGAAGGTCGCGACAGGCGACGTGATTGGCAAGTCCCTCAGGCGTCCTGCAACTCCGCCAGCGCGCGTTCGCGCACCTTGATTAGCTGTTCCAGCATATCCCCGGAGCCCCCGGCCAGCGCTCGGGTCAGATCCTCGACAACATGGCGGACGTCCACCACCTCGGTCCGACCCACGGCGCCCCCTGCGAATACCTGGAGAACGAACTCCAGGGCCACCGGGTGATCCAGCGCCAGGGCGGTTTCTTCGACTATTACCAGGCGGATCTGAAAACCGTCACCTGGTACACCGGACCGGGCATTCTGCTGTCCAAGCAGCAGTACCTGGACCAGGTGCGCTACGAGTTCATTGCCAACACTCCGGTGGAGGATGGCATCAGCCGGGTGTGGCACGCCGCGCTGAGCCTGAACACAGGAAACCTGCCGGAAGCCGAGGCCCGGGAGCGGGCCCACGTGGAGCAGGCGGGGGCCCTGGAAACCTTCGCGGCGGACTTCGAGATCTAGAAGAACAAGCAGCCGGCTCTGAAGGTGATGCAGACCCAGTACGACGGCCGCTTCCGTGCCCTGTGCCAGTGGGTCGGTCAGTTCTACATGCCGCTCGATGAGGCGCAGAAGGTGCAGCAGGCGATTGATGGGGTGCATACCGTGCCCGGCTTCCCGGATGCCTCGCAGCGGCACGGGGATGGCTTTGAGGCGGACTGCTTTCAGGACGCGCCGTGATTCCACTATCGGCCTGACGGCTCAGTGAAGGGTGGCCCGGCTGTTGGTTAGGTGGGGCTGGGTCGCCGAATTTATCCTGCTATGCGCCGCCCTGGTTATGCGGTGGCGCTTCCTCGATTTTCCATACGATCCTCTTTGATTTTGCTTGCGCCGAGCCAGGTTGTGACGTGAGTCGCGGCTTGGCGCATGGCGTGTTTTGGTGGCTTTGGTGGGCGTGGTATAACCCGTTAGTTGGTTTTTTCACCGGTCTGGGGTCGAGATTGATGGCTGCAAGCCGGTAAGGCCTTGAGTCTTCGAGGGATTTTCCTTGGCAGGGTTGACGGTGGGGGCGAAGACTGCCGGCATTGCTAATGCTAGATCTCGATAGAGCTAAGGCCCTATGTTAATGAAAGGCTGCGATTTTTTTCTTGTAAGGGGCGTTTCAGTTATGGAGTTAGCGAGCCGGACGTTAGTCAGCGTGGTCTTGCTAATATGTTGTTAAGGCGACTCGGTATGGCTCGACGCAGAAACACAAAATTGGAGGCAGAGGGAGCAGAGTTCTTAGTTCTAGGAAATCTCTTGCTAAACCAAATATCTACGTTCAAGGCTTACACAAATTTTCCTGGGTATGACTTGATAGCAACAAACGCCGAATCGAACACTGCTGCGCGAGTTCAAGTTAAGAGCCGCTGGCGAACCGATTGGGACGGTTTCATAATCAAGAACTTCGACTGCGACTTTGTCGTACTTGTTACTTTGAATAGGGGCTATCCCAAGCCTAAGAAATCAGGAGATTTAGGGGTCCGAGATCCCAACTTTTATGTTATGCCTGTCGAGTACGTTCTCGACGTTCGTGATCCTGGCAATAATTGGGGAAAGATAGTGAAGTCACGTTTAAAAGATATCGGGCGCTACCAAGATAGGTGGGATTTGATAGGGAAGTTTTTGGGTGTGTCGTCGACTTAACAAGACAGGGCTGCGGACGCAAAAACCGCTGCGCGGTTTCAGCGCCTCAGCCTGATGCGTTAAGCAATTCAAGGGGGGCAGCCAATGAAAACGACGGTGTGCCAAATAGCTGAGCGTAGCTTGAGTGACTAATCTGTGAGCCAGCCCCACATAACCCTGGCAGCCTTCATCTTCACCCTAATCACGGCACCCCAGCTCGCCGCCCAAACCTGCATGGAAAGAGCCATCACCCTGGAAATGCCCATTTTCCCCAGGGTCTTCTGCGGCTCCAGAACAATCGAGGATGTGCAACACTGCCTCAACGTCCGCCTGTTCTTCGATCTCTCCGCAGAGGGAAAGGTCACCCAAGTAACCCCCGTCGAGATACAGGAAGGCTGTAGCTCTTTCATCGCATCAGCCAGGCGGGCATTGTTCAACTCCAGTTTTTCACCCGGCCATGCCGAGACGTCTTGCAGCTATGGTTATGTATTTTCCCTCGACCCCTAGCATATTCACACACCCGGAACTACTGGCAGAACCCCTTTTGGGACATCGCCGTGGCGTTTCCTACGTGAAAGACCACATCTGAGCCGGAGTCCCCATGAGCCTGACAGACCACTTCAAGTTGCTGGCCACCTACAACCAGTGGATGAACACCAAGCTCTACGAGGCTGCCGCGCAACTCTCACCACAGGAACTGGCCGCAGACCGCGGCGCCTTTTTTGGCTCCATCCTGGGTACTCTGAACCACATTCTGGTTGCGTGTTGATGGCCATCTAAACTGACCCCCTTCTGGCCATTAATTTT
>CERN01012104.1_pt1 | contig 13160 bp, 14 predicted proteins | sample 530761 | NCBI WGS metagenome assembly CERN01 (sample SAMEA2620947, study PRJEB7988) | marine metagenome | isolation source: saline water (ENVO:00002010), including | reverse complement strand
GTCAGTCCAATATGTGATTGAATCACAACAAAAATAAGGTTGTTGTACACCCATTCTCATCCACATTGTTGCATCCCATATAAATGTCCAACAACATGTAGTTAAGTTGGTGTTAGCACACGTTAGGATAGTATCATAAGGTAGACCAGTTGTTGAGTTGTAATTATATACCAAGTGTTGATTCGTCATACTATCTTCAGATAAGGTATACAGTCCATCACTTCCTGTAGTTTCCCAATACATCATAATTGTATTGATGTTGTTAACCTCGATAGTTGGTTGATATTGTGGACCGCTAATCGAAACGGAATCACATATGTTAATTTGTGCTTGTGTTTGTAGTCCTATTAAGACTAATAATACTAATAGTAACTTTTTCATTTTTTTATTTTGTTTTGAATATTTTATTATTGTTAATAATATACATTCCTATTGGTAAGTCAATAAAATCACATTTCCATTCTCTACCTAACATATCAAAAATCCTATTATCATTCTCTTCTACATATATCATCTCATCTATTCCTACTGTTGTATTTTCTATTTGGAATATAACTTCTTCTTTAGAACCAAACTGTCCTCCTGTTGCAACTATTGTTCCATTACCATCAGTAATAGTATAAGACCCATTCCCATAAGCACAACAGATACCATCACCATATGAATCTTCTATCTTAAATGTTACACAAGCATTTGCTGGTATTGTTCCTGTTAATGGTGTTTGTACTGTTGTACCATCACTGTAAGGTCCTCCTGACATATAGGAGACGTTACCATCGCTTATAGACCAAGTAGTTTCTGAACCATAAGAATCTGTTATTATATTCACCGTTAAGTCTTGATGTATATTACTAGGACCTAAAATTACTTCTACGTTTTCCTCATCTCCATTAGGTCTAGTATCTGTGACTCCATTTGGCATAATTACCTTAGTAGTCCAAGTTCCTGGTGTCGTTATTAAATAATTTAAGGTAATTGTTCCTTTAGTAAGAGGTTGTAAACTTCCTTGCCATGTTTGAGTGTGTACTAACACACCACTTGGGTCTCTTAATTCTATTTGTGCTGAAGTTAAACTAACATAGGCACTTGCATTATATATCTCTACATCTAGTTCATTACCAGCTTCACATATTTGCATACCGTGATGTAATAACATTGTCGCATCTGGATTTTGCCATTGAAAAGCTTGGGAACAATTTAGTACCTCATCCCAAAATACCCATTTCTCTGATCTTTGTATTTCTGGGGCTATTGGCGTACCACAATGTAAAAATAGTGTGGGATATCCTGGGAAAGTATAATTACTCGCTACAGACGCTCCTTGACCATTTGGACCAATTAAAGGGTAAGGGGTTCCTGTAACCCAATCACCTTGACTACTTCCAGCACCATTTAATATAGATACTGATGACCCAGCGTCTCCGTCTATAAAGAATACCATAAACTCATCTGTTCCATTAGGACCAAAATCATGATATAATTCCTCCATAACACCACCTGTATGCCAACCCCAACAGGGTCCACACCAATGAGCAGATATATCTACCAATGTAGCCTTAATACCTCCGCCTTGAGTTGATGTATAAGTGGATAGGTCGTATGACACACCATTCATGTCTGTTGCTGTCCAAGTTTGTGCTGTTAATGTAAGGGTTATTAGACTTAATAGTAATGATAAAACTTTTTTCATATTATTTAATTCGGTTTTTTAATGACGTCGCAGCATCTTTAGCTGTTTTCTTTTTAACTACTGGTTTTTTATCCTTAATTTCTTTTAATTTTTTATCTGTCTCTGAGATTTTTTTCTTAGTAACTTTTTTGTCTTTTTTAATCTTTTTAATCTTCTTCTGAACTTCTTTGGTTTTCTTTTCGTTACTCTTAATGTTCTTCTTAATCTTTTTAACTTTTTTACTAGAGTTGGCATTCATAAACCAAACTAAACCAAGAATAAAACCAAACACCGCAACTATAAACTTCCAAAACTTTTTAATAAATTCCATAACTATACATTTAAGGCGTCCTCTATATCAATATCAAACTCTTCGTCATCCATATCAATATCGTCACCAGGTTCTGTAACAGGATCCTCATAATCTTCTACGTCTTCCTCATACTCTTCCATATCTTCAAAATCTGCTGAAGTTTCTTCAGACCATTTCTTTGACCATCCATCGTAGTATGCTCTTAACTTCTCGATAGTCTTAAGTGTTTCATCTCTTAATTGTAAAAGGTCAGCACTAATATAACACCCTACGGTATCGTCTAATGAAAACACAAACTCCATTCTTTCTCGTATTAGCTCTCCCATCCATTCCACTTTTGGGAGTCCACCACTATCATATATTCTTATTTTACCAAATTTAACTCTATCCGAAACAGCTCTTCTAAAATCTTCTTCTTCTCTTTTTTGTTCTTCAGGTGTAAGTTCTCTACCCTCTTCTTCTTTAAGAATATTTGTATTTATTCTTTTCAGATTTCTGCTGGTTGAGAGTAGTGCTTTTATCTCGTCATACTGGTTAGTCATTTTTAATCTCTTTTAATAGTTTATTATCAATGTAACTAAAATCAAATGAAGGTGATACATCTTTGTATTTTCTAGAAAAATTACTTCTACTAAGAACTCCATTAAAAGATGGTGCTTCTGTAAACATTACATTATGTGATAAAGAATTTTTTTCTATATTGTACTCATCACAAAGAAACTCCACTAATCTACCAACAGCTTCCATTTGCTTATTGGTGTATGGTGCCCAAAAAAAATATCCTCTCCATTCTTTTTTAATTATATTCTTTCCTTTATAAATATTACCACTCCAGTCTTTATACCTATTTGAATGTGAATCTTTCGTTAGCCAACCCTCATTCACTAAAGTAATTAATATAGTTTCCTTATCGATCTTCTCTGACTTCATATACTCTGAATAGTACTTTGAGTTAAAATGTTCGTATATGGTACCGTCTTTATCAACAGTATATGGGGTTACTTTTTTATAATTACCATTTCTTCTAAGTTTCCAACCTTCAAAGAAACGCATATCCGGAGTTAAAGAATTAGTTAAAATAATCTTAGTCTTTTTATTTTCCTTACTTGTGTAATGACCTTCTCCAAGAATATATTTCTTTTTATTTGTTTTCATTTTATTTTCTATTATTTCTATATTTTAACACATTAGGATTTATTATCGGTTGGGCATGATTATTTATGGTGTACCCCTGAAACCCTTCCTTTGGTGCTTTTCGTTTTTTCTGTTCATCTGCTTTGGTTTCAATCTTTTCTTTTACACTCATCTCTCTTTTTATAATTTCTTTATGTTCTTCTTCAAGAGGTTCTTCATCTATGTCTATATCGGTCTCGTCATAGTGTAATCCATCGTTACCATTTTGTCCTATAATATCCATACGTTTTTCATCTGCTTCTGTTACATCATTAGTTGGTTCATTTAACGCTTTCTTTCTATTTTCCTCTCTATTGAATTTAATAATATCTTCTGTTGTTGGATAGTTTTTCTCTGTCGTTTCAACAACCCATTTATCTTCTTCCATTGGGTATGGTTCGTTAAACTTCTTCTCTTCAGGGAGAGACATTTTAATCTCTTTAGGGTCTTTTCTCTTTATTTGTGCAAATGCGAAATTAGCGGCGACCACCATGGCAATTGCCAATGGGTCAAATACAAAAATTATCAATAATAAAAACCAGTTAACTACCTGTCCCATTGGGTATCCTGTTGTTTCTGCTAAATATTTTAATGGACCTAACTCTCTTTCAGCTTCATTACCTATTTCTTTATCTAGTAAAGCCACGTCTGTTTTATTTATAGAGTCTAGTATTGCCTCTAATTTTAGATTAACAACATCTCTATCTTTAATAGTACTTTCTAATTCTGACTGTAATGCTCTTCTAGTAGAACTAGATGTTGTTGTAATTACTTGATCGGCATCTGCGTCGTAATAGGAAACTGACGCGGGGTTTGATAGGGATACTCTCAAGTCCGATATCGATTTGTTTAACTGGGTCTTTTCTATGGTTAGATCTTCTTTCTGTTCTTCAAATCTAATTTGTTTTTGGTTGACTATAGATAATGATTTATCGAGTAGTTCCGACTTGGTTGCCGTCTCCTGATAAGCTCCAGATAAGAATCCGTAAATACCACCTGATGTTATTATCATTAAAACAAATACCGCAATAGAGAGGTATGATCTTAACCATTTATTAATCGTCCCCCAATATTGGTAGAGTAGTGAAGCAACAACTAATTTGGCAAACTCTAACGAACCAGCCATTATAATCACTTGAGTGCTGGCCCCAGCAAATAATTTACTCAATCCAAACACTGAATAAAATGCGGCAGAACCTGAAACTAGTAGTGCAGCAAGAGCAATTAAAAGAGGAAATATTAATTTTTTCATAATATACTTATTTATATATAAATATCTAATCTTCCATGAACCTGAAGAGGGAAAAAGAATTATTTCTTAATTTACGTATTGCTTTCTCTTTAATTTGTCTAATTCTTTCTTTTGTAAGAGAATACTCCTCTCCAATAGCCTCTAATGTTTGATTTTCACCATATAGTCCAAAATATCTTCTTATTATATCTTGTTCTCTTTGAGATAGTATGTTTAGGACTCCGTCTAATTCTTTTTTAAGTTGGATTTCTTCGTCTTTACAAAAATCAGGTCTTTTACAGCTTTCGTCCTCAATAAGGTCAATAAGTTCTGACCCTTCATCGTCTATTTTTGTAAATAACGATGTTGTTGTTGGCATATGTTTTGCTGTAGAGTTTTCTCTTATCTTTTCTTCTTCGTCATAAGATGAAGCTTTTTGTAATTCCTTATATAACTTCTGATTCTCTGTTATAACGTTTACGGGAATCCGTATTGTTCTAGAATTTTCATTCAATGACTGTGTTATAGTTTGTTTTATCCACCATACAGCATAAGAAATGAATCTAAATCCTTTTGTGTGATCAAATCTTAAAGCGGCCTTCATTAGACCATGATTACCCTCAGCAATTAAATCACTTAAATTTAATCCTTTATTTTGATATTGTTTAGCGACTGATATGACAAATCTAAGGTTTGACTTTACCATTTTATCCATGGCCTTCTGATCCCCTTCTTGTATCATCTTAGCCAACTCAATCTCTTCATCAGGACTTAATAGACTTTCTTTTCTAACATCCTTAAAATATTTTGTTATTGACTCTTCATCGTTACTTATAAATTTATTACTCATAGTTACTTTTTTTTATTATTAATACTCAATATTTGTGCCACGATATTATCTATGACATTTTGTCACTAATTTTAGTGGATTCTATTCTTTTATTGGCGAAATTAACATATTCTTCTATACTGTCAAAACCAATCCAGTTTCTTTTTAATTTCTTAGATGACACTCCTGTAGTTCCACTACCCATAAAAGGGTCTAACACAAGATCACCCTCATTTGTTGCCCCTTTTATGAAATAATCAGTTAGTTGTTCTGGGTAAACAGCAATATGATTATCAGAAATTCTTTTAGATTCAGAACCAATGTTTACTAAGGTAGATGGTAAAGCACCTTTTGGGTTTGGTCCCCAATCTTTATATTCTACCTTATCATCTCCTTCTGTTCTATTATACCTTTTCTTAATTGGTTTCTTAAATCTCTTTAGAGATGATTCACTGTATGGTACTCTCATTTCATCTATATTAAAGGTAAAGTTCTCTGTTTTTGCAAACCAAAAAAGATATTCTATCTTATCCCCAAATCTTTTTGGGTGGGATAATCCTTTTCCTTTATTCCAAAATAATCTCTCGTATAGTTTAAGTGGTGTTGAGTTTGTGATTTTGTATACAAGTTCATAAACGTAAGGATCTCTAAATTTGTTACTTACTTTATCATTTATATTTAAGATGAAACTACCTGTTGGTTTCAGTACTCTTTCTATCTCTCTAACGTAATCCATTAACCACATCACATATTGTTTTACTGGTATCCCTTCACTTCCATCTACATATTTCTTCATGTCTGCGTAGGGTGGTGAAGTTATAACCAAATCTACTGTATTATCCTCCAAACTTAATAATCCATGTATTGCATCGATATGATATACTTTATTATTTTTTACCATCTAATATTCTTTTTTGGTTATCGAGAAAGTTCTTTTCTCTTTTGGTTAGTGATTCCAATCCCTTTTCTAATATCTTATCAAGTATACTATCAACACTTAAAGGTTTATCTGGTAACCCATCCAAATGTCTTTTTAATAACTCCTTAAGTGGTATGACACCTATTTTTTCTTCAATATTGTCCTCCTCAGTATTCTTTATAAAATCAATGTAAGTCTCTTTCAACTTATCTAATCTTTCGGTGGAACTTTCATTTCCAAATTTAGCATCTAAGAAATATCTTCTTAGTTCCTCATCCATACCTATGGCATAATCACCTTCTAATGCGAAAATAAAGACTGATTGTATTGTATCACCCAAATAATCTATTATTATATTCTTAATTTCTGTTGCAGTTTCCTTACTCTCAAAATGATAAATACCGTGTCCTGGACCTGTAAAAAACCTTATGTTATCGCTAACTTCCTCTAGATCCGAAAGCGTTTCCATAATTATCTCTTCACTAACCTCTCCAAAAATTATTAATATGTATTTCTTCATTTTTAATTATTTAACAAGGCAAATATACTAATATTATTACAACCGACAAACAGAACTTACATTATCTTTCTTAGTTATAGTTAATATTTTTTCTCCCCAATCCTTAACCATCTCATTATGAGTTATTAACATAATGATTGGGAAATACTCTTTTACTTTATGAAAGAATTGAGCAACTCCCTCAAGATTCTCGTTAGATACTTTTCCTAATATCTCATCAAGTACTATTATATTCGGTTTTGGTAAACAACTTATTCTCGTAAGTACGCACCGAAGAGCTAGGGATGCGAGAGTCTTTTCAAAACCACTACCAGCGAATAAAGGTTTAACTACTTCTGTTTCTTTATCTATCATATGAAACTCCACTTCCTTTTTCTCATTTAACTCTAGTTTAATATTAAACTCTGTTGTATCACTTAGAAGTCTTTCTAGTTCATTATTCATTGATGGTATTATATTATTCATTACTATTTTACCTATACCGTTTTTCCCAACCATCTGTATGTAAACCCTGAAGACATTATCTATCTCCTCTTCTTTCTTAATGGTTTCAATTATCTTTTTATTACTCTCGATTGTGATCGTATTATTTTTAATCTTAGAAGTTGTAACCGAAATACTATTTAGTTTCTGATCTCTTTCTAAAGATTTTTTACTTTTACGATAATTAACATCTACAATTTTCTCCTCTATCTTTTTATTAGATTCTATCGCCGCCAAATTCTTATTATAATTTTTTATAGTAAAGTTTAACTTTTCTATATCTAACTCCCATCTTTCTTTATCAATCTCTATCCTACTTAAGGTTATTTTAATTTTCTCTACCTTATTGAAATTTAACTTTAGTTCTTTCTCTTTTGTTACCTTACTTTGTATTTTTTCTAGTTCTCTAGATAATTCTGTATTTTTTTCTTCCTCTACATTAATCTCATTATTTATCCCTTCTATCTCTTTACTATGGTCCACATCGTCCATCGCTCTTTTACACACTGGACAAAATTTACCATTCTCTAGTTCTTTAAGGTGTTTTTTCTTACCATCTATGTTTGAAGTAACTCTAATTATTTTAACTTCTAATTCTTTTTCCTCTTCTAATAGGGAACTATATATTTCTACATCATAATCTGTATTACCAATATCTTTTATTTCTTGTTGTCTCTCTTTGTATAATACGTCCCTTTCTTTTATCTTATTCTCTAAGTTAGTTATTTGTGTGTTTACTTCTTCTGGTTTAATGGTTTTTAAGGATTCATCTATTTCTATTCTCTGAGCCAAATAAGACTCTTTCTCTTTTTCTAAAAGTGATATTTCATTTTCGATGTTTGTTAAACTATTTTTAGTTTCTTCTTTATGTTTAGTAAGGCCATTATTATCCTCTTTTAACTCCTGATTCTCACTCTTCAACTCTTCTGTATTGTAAACATTCATCTTTAGAGTCTTATTCCAATTAGAATACATTTCTTTAGCAATTTTTTCTTTATTCTCTAATATTTCCAACCCAATAAACTTTGAAAGTATCTTTCCTCTTTCTGTTGGTTTGGTTTCTATGAGATTCTCTAGATTGGATGCAGTCGATATTATTGTCGACATGAAATCATCATAAGTTCCAATATTTTTTCTAATTAACTCATCTGTTTCTCTTCTTTGTTCCCCCTCTAAATTTAGAATGGACCCATCCTCCATAATCTTTTGGAATCTAAGCTCTGTTTTGACTGTCCAATCTCCTTTTTTTGTTTTTTTACGAACTATTCCTCTTTCTATAGAATATTCTTCATTATCTATAATCAAATGTCCTTTGACTCTTACTCTATCTTTGTTTGAGTATTTATTAAAAATCTCTATCGTTTTAGAGGTCCTAGTTGTTGTATTAAAAAGTAAAAACAATAATAAATCTAGACAAAATATGGTCTTTCCACCAAAATTAGGTGGAGTTGACGATATTACCGTAATTCCATTTAATTTTTCATAATCTACACTATTTCCTTCACCAAAGGATAAGAAATTATCAAACTCTATTTTCTTAATCTTCCAACTTCTATGTCGATAATCAATATCTCTCTCCTGAGTTAGTTTATCTTGGACCTTTGTATTCAAAGCTAATAGTCTTTCCCACTCCACTCCATGATTAGTTAAACTTAACCAAGAGGCGAATAACTTCTTTTGGTAGTTATCATCCATAATATTCTCAGAAATATCTATTTCTATCTCACCTGTCTTTTCATTAATTTTGGTTGGTTTGAATATTACATTTACTTTTTTAACCTTATATTTGTTCTTAAAGTAGGATTCTACCTTCTTTCTCCTTTGTTGTGTGTAATTCTCTGCTTTATCTTCCCAAAAAACTCTTAAGGTTGCCTTTTCTGGTATTTTTATCTTAGTCATCATATAAGTTTTTATTCAACCTAGATCCACTTAGAAAATCTCCCTTTAATAATCTTTGTAGAGGTCCTTTACGTTTTTCCACTTCTTGTTTTAGTCCTTTTATTTGAGTTTTATAGAATTGGGTTTGGGAACTTAATGACAGTAGTTGAGTGTCTTTATCAGATGTTATCTCCTCCAAATTCTCATACTCTTTTTTAAGTTTATTAATTTGTTCTATAAATTCTTGTATTTTACTATCGTCTGTAATTGGTACCTCTTTCTCTATTATCTTTTCTATTATTTTTTCAACTTCTACTATCTTTTCTACAACTTTTTCTTGTCCTAATGGGGTAGGTCCATATTTTCTTACATTAAATCCTGAAATAAAACATCTGTGTGCCTCTGCTTCAACATCCTCAATTTCGTTAAGCTCACAAAACTTTTGTAATTCCTCTTGTATCTCTTGTGTTATCTCTATTTTCATAATAATATTTCTTTTTCTTCCTCAATATCTTCTATCGAGTTTATCTTAAAGGTGTAAAACCCCCAATTATTTTCTATATCCTTAAATGAATATTTATCTTTCTCTATGTCGACTATACAAAAACCATGACTATCAGTACTTTCCCCAAAATTTTGTTGTATTAAAGAACCAACCATAATAACCGATCGTTTATCTACTTTTAATACTTCTCGTTTATGAATGTCCCCACATAAGGTCCAGTCTAATCCCTCAAATATACTAACTTCTTGTCCATCTTCAAATTCATAACCTACATCTGTTTTTAGTCCGACTATTGGGTCATGATAAAGCCCAATATGTGTTTTATTTGGAGATTTCTTTTTTGATTCTTCGATATTAGGTCTATCTGAACCTGTAATCTGAGAAAAAACACACCAGATGACATTATTATCTTCATAGCACCCTGTGTCTTTATAAAATAGAATATCGTCGTTACCCAAAGATTCAATAAGTGGAGATAAAGCGTCCATTCTATCTAAATTATTTGCTAAAAAATCATGATTTCCTAATATAATAACTGTTTTACATATATTAGTACAATCATTTAGCATTTTTATAACAAAACTAACTAACTCTGGTGTCATTTGGTTCTTAGAGTGAACCATGTCTCCAACAATGGCAATTCTTACCTCTTCTTTAGTTAGTTTTCTCCTCTTAATGTCTTTGATTACTTCTTTATAGAAATCGTCTAGTACAGTTTGATATTCTAGGTGTCTTTTGAACAACCTTATGTGTATATCCGCTATGTGATAAACTACTTTTATCATTATTTTTTAGTTTTTAACATTACTTTAATCTCTTGTGTATAGTCATGACATTTTATTGGAAAATATTTGTCATTTTTTTCATTAAACCACACAATGTAGTTATCCCCTAAGTCAATATTTGTATTTCTTGTTATAATATATTTGTATAAGGATAATTGTAGAGAATATGTATTTAATTCACAAACGTCAAGATGTGAGATGGGTTCTTTGAATTGTTGCCACCTATTCTTCTTATCTATCTTTTTGTTAGTCTTCCAATCCCATATTTCTAACTTACCGGATTTCTCATTAAAGAATAATTGATCCACCATTCCACAAATACCAAGTTCTTTATCTCCAACAACTAACTCAGCCCTAATTGGTATTAATTTACCGTATGATTGTTTATAAAACTCCTCAAAAAGAATTACTAATTTATCGAATCTTTCTTTAACGTCATTCCCCTCACCTAAAACATTATTTACCTGTTCCTGGGGAAATGGAAATATTCTATTGGTTAAGTAATTCTCTGCATATTCATGGAATGCTGTTCCCTTCTCTGTTGAAGTTAATGCTTTGTTTTTCCATTCCGCCAATATCTCTTTTTGTGTTATTCCTCTCTCTTTGGCCTTTCTTTTAGACCAATACTCCTCATCAAATTTTTCCTTAAACTTACCAATAAAGGTGGTAACGGAGGTTAACTCTTCCCCATCTATATAGTATTTGTGTGGTTTATCATAATATTTTATATTATTAAACTTCGCTAATTCTCTTATTAATTCCATTATAATGTACTTTCTTTTAATCTACCTGACGATAATAATATCTTTTTTAACTCTTCCATTCCATGACTTTTCACAATATCAGCAACATCTGTATTGTCTGGAACTCTAGTTAAAAAAACTTTTTCTTTTAATTTACCACCGTCTAATTTTTTATATAATTTTATAGCATCGTTCCAGGCATCCGAATCTAGAACTATGAATATCTTTTTAGTTAATTTTTTATATATTGAGTCCCATAATTTATCACTCATAACTTTACCTAACATGGGTATTGAGTTTGGGATAAATAGTGAGTCGAACACTCCTTCTACTATAAATAAATTCTTATTCCAATCTATTTTATCTTCATTAAAGATTATATCCTCTTTTGACGTTACTGGATTAAGGTATTTCATTTTGTGATTCACATAACTTCTACTGATAAAGTAATTTAGTTCTCCATATTTATCATATGAAGGTATTATAACCCTACCTGAATACTTACCTTTTTCACAAAACCCAATTCTATTCTTAATAATTATTTCTTGAGTTATCGCTCGACTCTTTAGGTACTTCTTAACCTTTATAGTCTGATAGTCTTCTTTCGTATTATTAATGAGGGAAATATATTCTTTGGGTAATCCAATCTTTTCAGTGATAATATTTGCTTCAGCATATTCAAAGTCACTTCCATCGACTAAAGAGAAATATCTTTCTTTTACTCTTTTAGGTGCATAGATATTCATTAATTTCCTAAGACTCCCGTGAGTGCCGTGGGTCTCACTACAAGCCCAACATTTATACACACCTAGGCGATAGTTAACCTCAAAGTTACCTTTACCATCTCCTTTACTTAGTCCTTTTATATCCTCAGAACATACAGGGCAGTCATAACTAACTTGTTGCTTACCTTCGTTGGATTTCTGTCTTTCCCCTAAAATTTCGTCTAGTATGTCTAATATGAATTCATTCGCCATGTGTTAAAGATACGAATATGGGTTGAGTATGTCAATTAAGACCAGATACCTTTCTCTCTCATATGTCCTAAAACACAAGCATAGGCATCTGTCATATCGAATGATTCTTTTTTAAGTGTTTGATTTCTAGTATAGAGCCATACTATCTGTGGTTCCAAAGTAGCAACCTTCTCCCAAACAATCATCTTCTTATCTATTTTAGTGTCATAACCACCAAATAGGACTGGTTTTGACCCTTCTTTTCTAGATTCCATTAGTTCTGGAAAGGCAAACTTACGTGAGTTATAGGTTGAGATGTATTCTGGTAGAATCCCTAATTCGTCATAACATATTTTAGATATCATACCATTATATCTTAGAAGTGTACCTACTGTATTCACATTATTACTCCTTAGAAGAGGTTCTTCGATAATCACCTTCTTAATGTTTAACTTTTTGTATTTTTCTATAAACTCACTAAAGATATTAGCTTTTTTAATTAATTCTCCAACTTTTGTTTCTGGTTTTGGTTTTGGGCGTGGTGTAATATGGGTTAACTCTAACAATTTACCACTCATATTAAACAATGCGATTCCTATTGTTTTAGTAGAAACATCTAAACCTAATACTGTACCTTCTTTTTCCATAGGGAAAATATAAGCAGGTTATCTCTTTAAGTTAAGAGTTGCGGTCATAAATTGTGTACCTGTTTTTAATATAGGTGTGTCAGGAACTGCAACCCCTAATAAATTGTAATTTTCGTCCCACAATCCGATTTTTGTTACATAAACTCCTGAGTTATTAGCCCCTTGTTCTCCATACTGTTCTACCCAACTTGGATTAGTGGATGTATTCCACCCTCCTGCTTCAGCGACACATGTTACACTTTGTATATATTCTGTACTTACTGTTCTAAAAGAAGTTGATGCTGAAACATCTGTTATTTGAACTGCGGTACCTCCATTATCCGTTCCTCCTGTGAAGTATAACGCAGTAAATGGACTTCCACTATCTGCTTGATTAAGCCAACCTGCATCAAAGTTTGTATCTCCGTAGTTGGATGCTCCATTAGCTTTCGCCCAAGCCCCAGCGGGTGAATCACTACCTGAGTGAAAAGTAGACCCTAGTACTTCTGTAGGTCCAGCATATTGTCCAG
>CERN01056528.1_pt1 | contig 13193 bp, 20 predicted proteins | sample 530761 | NCBI WGS metagenome assembly CERN01 (sample SAMEA2620947, study PRJEB7988) | marine metagenome | isolation source: saline water (ENVO:00002010), including | reverse complement strand
TGGTTCCGCCGCCTGTGGTGGTTCCGCCGCCTGTGGTGGTTCCGCCGCCTGTATTTCCACCGCCTGTATTTCCGCCGCCTGTGGTGGTTCCGCCGCCTGGGTTTCCTTCGCCTGGGCTTGATCCGCCGCCGTTAGGTGGAAGGCCGCCGTGTGGCTTATCTGTTAAAACCCATTTTTCAGCCGTTATGCTTGTAACGCCTTTCCAATTAAGGTTTTCGGTTGCAATCTTTGTAACAACCGCTGGGTTGAAAGGATAGGGATAAAATTGTAATGTAGTAGTTCCGGCTGTGGCTCTTTTCCAGGCTTCGGTAATTGCGTAAATATAGCCGCCTATATACTCTACTTTTAAAGCCGCAATATCCTTTTCATCATCATCATTGGATTTAAGGCCTACAAATTCATAGTATGCTTGCCAAGTGTAAAGCGTTTCTATAACGCTATTGAAAAACAACACGTAGCTGGAAGAAGTTACATTGCTGGCAAAAATTCGCGGTGCTATACTTGCATACCAGGGCGAAAAAACATTGCTATTCCAAATTTCAACTTGATTTTCAGCATAAGGGTTGGTTTCGCCGCCACGGTTCCAGCCGCCTTCCGGCCAAATTTCGTCAAAAATAGCCGTAACAATACCGCCAAAGGGTACGCTTTCAATCGCGATCTTTGCGGCCTTCTTTGCTACTTTCCATAATTTACCGAAGAAACCCATTATTTTGCTTTTTTGTTTTTGTTCTTATACGCCATATAGATACCGCCAGCAATTAAGCCAACTACTAAAAGGTTGTTCATTCCCATTTGCTGCGTTTGGGGTTTTGCGGGGTTTGCTTTTACCGGAACGTAAGGAAGCGTTTTAGGGCCGCCTGTGTTGGTGTTTCCGCCACCTGTGTTGGTGTTTCCGCCTGTGTTGGTGTTTCCGCCGCCTGTTGGTAATGTTACGCCGCCGCCTGTGGTAGTTCCGCCGCCTGTGTTTCCGCTTCCGCTTCCGCTTCCGCTTCCGCCGCTTGTTCCTGGGGTTCCTGGTGGTATGGTTACTGGTTTGGGCGCAACAACAATATATGTAGGTGTCTTGACGGTAAAACGTCCGTCTGTTCGCATGCGTCCGTCCAGGTAGCCGGAAGGCACAACATAGTCATAAGTAGAAATTGTTTTTTCGGGGCCAAATTTAAGGTCGCCACCGTTTGCGGCAAGTATTTGAGTGGCTGCATTAATTACTTTGCCAAAAGCCACTTTCATACCTTCATAACCTACTTTATTGCCTTCTCGCGTACATTTTGCAATATCGCCGTTTGTCATTCCAAACTTTCTGTTTGCAATGTAGGTTTGTGCAACATCAACAAATTTTTGAAGGTTTGCTGTGTTTAGGCCGCCTTTTGAAGCATCACTTAGCCCGGATGCTGCAAAATATTCGGTTGCATCAATTTGTACTTGATCGCCCGATTTTTTAGGGCTGTTGGATGCGCCCCAACATGAAAGCATGAAGCCGTTTCCGAAGATCGCGCCAAAAGTGTTATCCCACCAGTTGCTGTCCTCAAACATTCCTTCTATTACGGTTCCAAGTTCTTCGCCAAGTTCATCCTCGGTGGCGGTTGTGGTTCCGCTTCCGCTTCCTGCGTTAAGTCCTTTTAATTCTTTAGAGTTATTAAAGGCAATAGCAATAGGGCTGCGGTACGTTTTGCGGCCATGTATTTCCGGGTAAGACCATTTTATTAATTGGCCTTCAATAACAACGCCTTCTTTGCCAAGTCCAACCTGGGGGTTGATACCTTTATTTAAGAAAAAGTTGATACGATCCCGAATTTTGCAAATAATACCGGGGGCAATACCTATTTCTTGCAGATAAAGCAAAAAATCCCGAAACCCTTGCCTTGCTTCTTCGCTTACCGGTTTACGGTTTCCTTTAACGGTTGCAACATTGTTGCAAATTGCGGGGGCTTGCAGTCCGAAATGGTTTAATTTATCCATAAAAACATCGTTTTTTTCTGTAAAATCTGCTTCTGTATTTTGGTGCTTCGTGGCGTCAATCACATAATAACCAGCACTTAATTTGGCGGTTTTCTGATCCTTTGGAACCACTATATAAACATGTGTGAATTGATCGGGCAACATACCGGGTTGCTTTATCTTCCTTATGTAATACTTGATACCTAAAGAAGTAAGGATGCAGCCGGTAAAAATGGAATAGCTTTTACAGTCTATTCCTTCATTGCGCACGGCCCAGGAACATGCGGGGCTTCTTAAATTCTGATCGGCTCCGTCTGCTTTATACTGTATATGATTGTATAGAAAATCATAAATAGCGGTAACGGTGGCTGAAAGTGATTTTTTTTGAAGCTGCGGGGCCAATTTGGTTGTTTGGGAATGGTTTTTTAGAATGTTGGCTTTTATACCGTCCATACTAAAAAAAGTATTGCCCTTACCAAGATAGGTGCTTTCGCATGTGCTGGCAGGAATGTATTTATTATAAGGATTGCCGGCCATTAAAGGACGGTGCAACACATTATTAATAATTCCTTTTTCACTCATATTACACTTTGTACATGAACTTTTAGGGTGTAAATATGCGAAGGGGGAAAATTGCGTTTTAACGCAACGCAACAAAACGAATTGCACCGTTATTATTGTGAATGATTTTGTAGTATTTGAAACAAAAAGGTAGGAAAGTGAACGAAAAAACCCGATTGCAACGTGTGGCGTTGCAATCGGGTTTTAAAAAAATGGTGTTTTGTTTTAAAAATTACAAACGCAAGGGTCTAATTCGGGTTCAAATTCTTTAATGAATGGCGTTCTTGCAGCTTCGGCCACCAAATCATCAATTGATAGGTTTTCACGGAAAAACATGTTTCCATATTGCAATTCCATTTTTTTGTACCAGGGTGTTGATCGCGGGCCGTGTTGTATTGCTTTTATAAGATTGTTTTTACTTTTCTTCCAGCACAATTCGCAATTACCAAATTCAGAAGGAATGGTAAGTTGAAACGGTTGCAACATAAAGAACAAATCTAAATCATCTGATCCCCTGGGGGTTTCAAAATCTGTTAATAGCGGTGCAATGCGTTTTTTATCGGTTTCCAATATAGAAAGAGTAATGCGCTTCGGCATGTCCTCTTTTCGATAGCCCAGGGCTTTTATATATTTTGTGGTTCCAAAGTATTTTTTTACGAAAGAATGACTTACCCTCGTTTTTAGATATTCTGAACAGTAAGGGGTTGCGGGGTTTGGTACTCCCGTCCACTTGTTTTTATTAAGATGCATGATAGCTTCTTCAAAAACTTTACTATCCATATCCAAATCCTCGAAGCGATCAATTACTTTATGGCGTACTCCAACGCCCATTTTTTTTGAATATACTCCTTCCAGCAGCCAAAGTTTTATTCCCCAATGTTTAACAATTTCCTGCAAAAATTTAATGGTTTCCGGGCGTTCTTGGCCTGTGTTGCAAAAACAATAAACTTTATTGTATTCTGCGTATTTTTCAGAAGTTTGAATGTGGCGGGCCATCATTGCAGAAGATCGCCCGCCGGAAACCAAAACAGTTAAATTTTTCAAACTCCCTCGCTTTTAAGTTCTTCGTAACCTTCTGCGGTTCCCAATTCCTCAACGATCAATTTCATGTGCTTGCTGTTTAGGGTTTTTACATTTTTTGAAAACTTGATCCGGCTTTGATCGTTTACAATATTTACTGCGTCTTGTATTGCACGGCGTACCGTTGCTTTTGGGGTTTTGCGGTACATTTCGTACACTTCGGACTTGCTGGGGGTGTTAGGGATCGGTTTTAGTTCGGTTGCTTGGCTCATGATGAAATATATTCTTTGGTGGTTAATGAATTGGATTTTTGAAGGGCTTTGTGTTTTGTGTTTTGAATACTCTCGCTTGCGCCCCAAATGATCGCGGAACCATAAATTTTGGGCTGCTTGGTTGCAAAGTGATGAAATAGGGTACCTTGCTTATAAAGGGTTCGGCGGTGTTCGTAAAAGTTGCGGAACAATACGAATACTTTAAACTTCCACCACAACCAAACAACACGGTTGCGATAAAATACCAACGCCCCAATTGCGGGAAGGATTAATAATAAATAAGGATTAGTGGCAATGGAAAAAATGACGAAGGCAAAAAATAAAATGCGTTCGACAATTGCAAACGCCAGCATGTTTTTTTGGTACCATTTCGCCAGCTTTGATTTTTCTTTTCTTTTGCTTTTGCTGTAAAACTCTTTTCCGGTGTAGGTAAGTGCCTGTTGAAATTTATTCAACGGTGCAAACGCTGAAGCAACTTTAAAAAATACGGTGCTGGCCAAGGTTGCAATTTTACCGTTGGACCGTGCCGCTTTTTTTGGTGGTACTGGAGCGTTTTTTTGGGGTCTTTTAATTTTTGGGGCTTTTTTTTGGTACGTTTTCATTTGTCTTTTGTGGGGTTTTATTGGGTTATTAAACATTTTTTAAGTTTGGTTGCCACTATTGCAACTATATCTGTTGTTACGGCGTTGCCGCATAGTTTGTACCGTTGGGTTTTGGGGATTTTCTTTTTTACTTCGTTGCCTTCTTTGTCCAGGTACATTCCGTATTTTGTCCAATTGTCGGGGAAACCCTGCAAGCGTTCGCACTCAATTTCTGTTAATCTGCGGATTGTGGATTTTTGTACTACTGCTTGGTTGCTGGCGCAATCCAATGTTTGTGATTTAGATTTTCCAACTCTACCACGGCGGGTTTTGGAAGTGGGAACGGAAAGGTTAATGCTATCGCCTTCCTTTGCTATATCAAAACCAGCGGCGGTGTTTGTGGTTATCATTATGCCGTGTTGATCTTGGCAATTCAAAGTAAAGGCGGGATCGCCTTCATTTTTGAAACGGCGGGCGTTGAGTGCGGGTATATTGCCGTCTTCCATTTTTCTAAAGCCTTCGCCGTCTTTGTGGGTTCTTAGGGTTCCTGTTTCAATAACGGTCATATCACTATGCAACCCGCCGCTATTGCCGCCGCCTGTTAACGTTCCTGCCATTTTAGGCACGTTAATAAAAGTATCATCCGCTTTTAAACTTCCGCTTGCTTTAATTGCTGTGGCACTATATTGGGTTTGTGTCCGTCTGCCGTTTGGTTGGCCCTGCTGGTTAAATAATCTATCATTTTCTGTGAAAGGAAATACTCCGGGGAAACTTCTTCCTGCAAGATGTCCAACAAGGTAAATTCGCTCTCTATTTTGGGGTAGTACCCAACTTGTGTTAAGCAATTGCCATTCAAGTCTATAACCCCCAAGGTTGGTAAACTCTCGCAATATTGCTTGAAAATCCCTTCCTTCGTTGCTGGAATAGGCCCCTTTAACGTTTTCCCACACAAAAACCGGTGGTCGGGTTTCATCAATGAGCCTAATTGCTTGCCCGATAAGACTGCTCCGCGCTCCTTCCATTCCGGCACGTTTTCCAGCAATGCTAAAATCTTGGCAAGGGCTTCCGAAAGTGAATATTGCGTTTCTTGATAATTGATTTCCTGTAATATGTTCAACTGACCCGACATGGATTGAATTTTTAAAGTTATACTTAGTTGCTGCGATCGCGTGTTTGTCGATCTCGCTATAATAATGGTTCCGGAATTTCCAGCCCGCTTGTGTAAAGCCTTGAAGGAAACCGCAGATACCGCCGAAAAGTTCTACAAAATCAAATTCTTCGTTTTTCATTATGAAATTAATTTTATGGAATTAGATACGGTTTTTGAAAGGTTTACTATTTCTGCATTTAGGTTGTTTTTTACAATATCGATTGCGGCGCGCTTAAAATCATCTTCGGTGTTTCCAACAAATCGCAACAACGCTGTTTGCAACACGATTGCATGGTGTAGTTCTAATGGAATTTTATAGGTTTCCGAAGGAAAACGTTTGTCCATTTGCTTTTTTAGATCGTAATACAATTCGGTTGCAATGCTTAACCGGATTTGATAATTTTCAACAAAATCACGGTTTGGGGTTTGTGCCATTACGCCGCACATATCGGCGTAACTCAACAATGCTTCGGCAATGATGCCAAGGCGGGTGTATTTTACTTTTAGTTTCATGGCTTTCATATTAAAATCGTTTTTCTGCAACCAGGGTGTTGCTTTCGGTTTCGTAAAACTGTATCACGTTGGCAAATTTGTAGATCACTTCATTTTCAAAGCGGCGCAACATGCCGGTTACATTATATTCCAGCCCTTTGCGGTTTTTGCTTACGTAATTGTAGCGCACCGGGTTTACTTTTTTGCCACCTGGTGCGGTTTCTTTTAGGTAATCGAAACCGTTTTTTAGAAGAAAAACCATTTTGTACGCGCTGCATTCCGGGCAAACTTTGTGGCCGTGTGTGCATTTTATGGGTAGTTGTTGGCTCATATCTCTTTAGTATCGGGATAAAGGCGTTTCATCCTGGTTAAAAACTTGGTGGCAGCTTCGGGCGTTGCAAAATCTTCTTTGCGGTTTACAGGAAAATCAAAACCGCTGGGGGTGTAGTTAATTTTGATTGTTGTCATTGGTTTTGTTTTTGTTGTTTTTTTAATCTCTTTGGAACCGGAATATTCATTCGTTCTAAATCCCTTTCAAAATCCTCAAAGGTTTTAATTGGAATATCGCTTGAAAAATATTTTTTTGGTGCCGGAAAGTTGTCGTGATAATAGCCGTAGCCCCTCTCTTTGTGAACTATTAAATAGAAATAATCACTATTTTTTTCGCCAAAGAATGTGTATCTAAATCCTTCAAACCTATCTTCTTTTATATCAACTTTTTCATAAATGTTTGGGATTTCGTTATGATTGAATTTCATAATTTCTATTTGTTTTTAGTTAGTTTTTTAACGGGTAAACTTCTGTCCATGGAAAATCTCCGGATTTTCTATTGCTTTGGGTTCTAATGGTTTCTATCCAATTTTCTTGTTTTTTTATAATCATAAAAATTCCAACGTCCTGCGGCTGGTATTTGAATTTTTCGCCCACTTCCAAGCTATCCAACCTTACTGGTTCTTTTATGTGTGAATAAGAGTTGTCGGGGTTTTTGTACCAATTACGTTTTTTATTGATCTGTATTTTTGTGTGGTAGGCATCAATAATAGTGGGAAGCGAAATACCAGCACGGCCCGCGCTATCCAGTAAACACATGAGCGCATCCGCGTATTCTTCGGGTTTTGGGGTTCCCGCGTTTAAATCTGCTTCAATTTCTTTAATCTCACTTTCCAATTTTCGTAAACTTGAAATTGGCGTTGCATCCGGGAAGGTTCTTTTACTCCACCGGAAACGGTCGTTTTCCATTTTGTTTAAGTCCAGCATAATTTCTATTTGTTATTAGTTAATCTTCGTAGTGTAAGTTCCTGCAATCGTGGCCCTAAAAGTACTTGCCATTCTTCCGGCAAGTTGTTTACCACGTAATGCGTAAGTTTCTGTAAATCATATTCTTTGCGTAAGTATTTGTAAATGGCATTATCCAATTTTTCCTGTGGCGTTGTGGGCGGTTGCGGGTTCTTTTTTGCTTCGCGGGCCGCTTTTCGTTTTTCGGTTAAAGCTGCTTCGCGCTTTCGGGCATCAATCAAATCTTTTCGCTTTTTTTCAGCGGCCTTGGCTTTTCGCTTTAGGGCGTTGGTCCAAACTTTTTGCGTGTAGGCAAAGCAAACATCGGAAGGCAGTTTTCGCAACGGATCAAAATAAACGCCGGGGTACCAAACGCCATCCCATTTCATTTTTTTGAATTTGCGAAGGGCGTAATTCAACCGGAAGCGGAAGCCCATTAAAATAGAATAGACTTCGTTTTTTGTCTTGGCATTTCCGCTGAAATTCAATGCTTTTGCATCAATTATTTTATCTATATGCTTAATTCCCGCGCCCCAACTTTCTGCCTTTGGGTGGTTGTTTAGATATAATTTTGCGGCGGTTTTTATAAAATCCTGTTTTCCTATTTCCAAAAATTCGGCATCGGTAATGTTTGGATTTTCAATCATTGCCGCCAAGGTTTTGCCGTTTAACGGAATATACAGATCGTGTTTACCGGCGGCAAGTTCAGCGGCCAGGGCAAAGCGGTTTTCGCGTTTGGCACAGCTGGCATCGGCAAAATAGCCGGTGTCTGCAGGTACCGTATTTTTTGGCGTTGCTCCAGCTTCTTTTTCTTCCAATTGCTCCAGCACTTTTGAAAGTCCGGGCATTTCTTTTAAAATTTTCGGCCCTGGTTTGCTTTTTTCAGCACCGCCAGCTTCCAAATTTTTTCCACCTTGCGGATTGGTGGTCTTGTAGAAAATCAAATTAGAAAATAGCGAAGCGTTCCTTTCATCGGAATTGTTCACAATTCCTTTTTTTTCTAATTGATTTTTAGATGATCTTGTAGAAGAAACATTGTGTCCATGTTGCAAATCTTTCCGCTTTCGGGGGCTAACTTGTTGATTTTCAGCGTTTGTTTTTTCACTCAAAAACGCATCAGAAATGACTAAAATTTGTGGGTTCACAAGGTAATTAACAGGGATTTCCGATCCGTGAAACTGTGGGTCGGTTAAAACTCCCGCTTCTTCAAAACGTCTTTTATACGCTCTTATAGTGCGTTTGCAAAAGTCAAGGCTTTGCTCCCCATTGCGCTTTAAACGTTCTATGCGGTGCGGGTTTATATCGCATTTTGGCAAGCTGGTAGGCGTGGTCTTGCTGGTGGCCTTCCATATCTTTACATATTTTTGAAGCTGCCCGGCGTAGGCGTGTATAAAGGCCGCAAAAACGTTTTCCGAAGGTTCGCGAAGGGGCTGGAATTTTACCTTTTCAAAATACATTCCGTGGTTTTCGTTGAAACTGCCAACGGCTTCGTTGTACTGTGCTTTTTCGGTGTTTCGTAGGTGGCCGTACTTGCTTTTAAATAGGTTTATCAATACCATTTTACTTTCTGTGGCCGGGTGCGCTTCCTTGTGGGCGGCAACGGCTTCATTGTGCTTTTTAATGGCTTTGTTCAATACGCGCAGTTGGCGGTTATGTTCCGCTTTAAACAGGCGGAAGTTGTCCATGCTGGCTTTAAAATCCAGTTGCGGCCAAACGTATTGTCTTGGTTCCACAACTGAAGCAACATCGTTTTGTGCGGTGTTGGCCATTTGCGGAACCACGGTTAAAAGGTGTGGGGGGAAGCTGCTATGAAATTGGGTTGCTGGCTTCATTGGTTTGTGTTTTTTAGAAAAATATCAACCTGTCTTTGGGTAAATAGTAGGCTGATGTATTCTTTTTTTGGTATTACTATATATTCGCCTCCGTTCAGGCTTTCAAATTCACATGAGTAATTTGGTTTTTGGATTATTGCACATGACAGTAAGTGGTTTTGGAGATTGCCAATTTCTGACAGTTTTGACATTGTTAGGCTGTGCGCGTGGCCATTGTTTAGTAAAATATAAAAGGCGAACCTTCCGCATGTAGTTTCGTGGATTTTTCCTATAAATATTATTTCGGAAATGGGAATAATTTTACCGTTGTCCGCTTCAAATTCGTTGGTGTTATCGTTAAAATTATCCATCACGATAAAATTTGTGGTTCCACAACATTGCAATTGATCGCGCGGGCGGTAAGTACAAGGCCGTTGATAAATACGTCCAGCCGGGCGGTGTTTTGGCGTATCATGTTTTGGTAGTATTTGCGAAGGGTTTTCTTTTCGTCAATACGCAAATGGGCGGCGGCGGGTTTGTCCAGGGCTTCCAATTGTTTGTAAAAAAGGTTTAGTTCTTTTTCTACTTGGGTTTGATCCCAAGTAAGGGCGGATTGGCGCATGTGGTGTTGAATATCTGCAATAGCATCATTGCACATTTGTTGGGTGCGGTTGTCCAGGTAGTGCGCTGGAAGTTGTTTTGTTGGGGTGTGTGGTAAATTTTTCATTTGTCCTGGGTTTTGGTTAAACTTTTATGAAATATTCTTTGCTAATTTTCTTTTCAGACCAACAATACGAAGGCAGCCAAGGCGCATCAACTGCATGCGTTCTTTTTCGGTCCATTTCAGTGCCTTCGGGTTTGTGGCGGCGGCCCTAACTATTTTTAATCCTATCCAGGTTCCGCGCACCCTTTCCTCTTTAACAGCTACAAGCAAACCCGCCCTTTCGGGTATGTGGTGCAGAGCGGCTTCTTCAAGCTTTTCCGGTACGCAGAAAAACAAGTGCTTTATAAGGTCGTTTTCGTGGCCGTGAATTTTGTCTTTGTCTTTAATTAAATCGGCTTTTGATATTTTAATTTCTACTTCCGTGGCATATCCAGCTTTAGATAAAACCAATACATCGCATTCGTGAAGCGCGCCCGGTCCGTTGTTGGTCCACCTCGCTATTCCCCAATGAACGCCAGGAACTATTATGTTTCTGCGGGCATCGAAAAATTTCATTGTGAGGTATTCCAGGTCGGTGCAATTCATTTATTCAAGAATTAGGTTTAAGGTCTTTATCTGCCTTCTTAAATGGGTCAATCCATTTTCTTTATTGAAATAGGCGCGGGCTTTTTTTGGTTCAACTTCATCAGGCTTTGCGTTATTAAACCAATACGCGTATTGATCCATTTTTGATTTGATGATCCTTTGAAACTTTGATCGGGTTTCATGCAATGATTTCTCGGAAGGGTTATGCTCTAAATACATTTCTATTTTTCGCAATAATTCATTTTCGCGCGAAAGCTTCTTGTATCTTCTTTCCGCGTTTAGTTTTTTTGCGTAGTTCCATTCGGGATTTTTGCTAATTTTGATACACCCGTCCATCTCTGAAAGATTTTCAGCTATTTTTTTTTTTACTTCTTCAAGGCTTTTCATGTTCAAAAGGTTTAAAACAAAAAAATCCCGCGGGCCGCCGTGCCGGGCTGCCGTTGGGATTGGTTTAGCAAACTTTCGCAGCTTGCGGATTGGTGTTTTTAAACGTAATGCCAAGATCGCGCACAACCATATCACGTACCAGCGCATCTGTGCTATGCTCCGGGCGCAACTGTGGGCGTTGCTTTTTTGTTTTTGGGGAAGAAGCGGTAACAGGGGCCGCAGTTATCACGCTGCGGCACTTTTCCTGTTCCTGTGGGGATAGGGCTTCGTAAAGTTCCAAAATGGTTGTTGCTTTTAGCATCACTTTTATTTTGTACCTTTACGCCGTGCGGGTGTGTGGTAACTCCCGCACAAGCTGCAAAGGTTGTTTTTCAATTTTTGTGGTAATACTTATTTGTCTTGGCTCGCTGTGTGGTAACGGCGGGCCTTTTTTAAATTAAAGAAACCCGCGCCCGTTGCGTGTTGCAACAAGCGGCGGGCTTTATCTAACCAAATATTAAACCTTCCATTTACCGAAGAAGTGTTTAAGTTTTCAACTTCCGGGGCGGAAGGGTATATGCTATGACGGAACAACAAAGCGGTAATACTTTGGTTTTGTTCCATTTCTTCAAATTCATTATATAAGGCTTGCAGGGTTGCAAAATCGCAACCTACCTGGTTGCCGTTTATAAATACGCCCAACTGCTCTACATAACGGCAAAACCTTTGAAACCCATAAAAACTGATCCAACTTGTAATAATGCTGTTATTGTTTTCCTTAATATGAAGGCCGGGCATAAAAACTGGAATGTTTGTAGTGGTTAAAAGGATGCTTCCTTTTATTTGGCTGGCGTTCTGCGTGTTATGATTTTGGCACATTGTTTGGAATGTATTTGTTAACTAACTCTTAAATTTCAAATTATGCTTTTGCAACTACTGGTGTTGTGGCCGTACCCGGCTTTTCTTTCTTCAATTTTTCCGCTGCTTCTTCTTCTTTATGGATGATGGCCCAGGCTTCGGCGGCGTAGGGGTATTTTTTGTTGTAAACTATTCCGTTTATCAATCCTTCGGTAATGCCTTCGTTGTTTTCGGCAACGGTTTTTGCCGCTTCGCGAATGTTCATCCCGCCCCTGGTTAGCTTTAGCCATTGCCTTAATAGCTCGGCGTTTCTTTTGGTATAAAAATCTGCTACTGTTTGCATTTTTTATTTAACTTGTTTAGGCAAATGTATGAATAAAAATCACTTAACCAAATAAAAATCACAAAAAAGTGAATAAAAATTCTGAAAATAATTATATCTCTCACAATATTAAGTATTTAAGAAGTGAGAAAAATTTAGGCCAGGATGAGTTTGCGGGAATATTTGATGTTTCTCGCGATGTGATTGGAACCTATGAAAGAGGAAAAGCTACTCCAAAACTTGAAACCATCATGGCAATATGCGAATATTTTAAAATCTCCATTGATGACTTTATAAACCGCGATTTAAGTAAAATTCAAGATGTCGTTTACGGGCATTATGAAAAAGACCCCTTAATAGGGTTAATGGCACAGGAGAAAGCGGGGAGTATGCAAAATGCGGGATATGTAAATATGATAAATGATCTGCGCGGCAGGATAGAGGATAAAGAACGAATTATTAAAATGCTGGAAGCCGAAATAAAACGGCTGAAAGGCAATGAAGATTATAACGCTAAAACTGCCTAAAGGTGGTTTTTAAAAAAAATTGCAACCATACGGAAAAACTTACTTTTTAAAAATGATTGATTAATACTTAACCCTAAATTTTACTAATTATGAAAAAAATGATTACTCTTTTTGCTTTTATAGCCTTAACCTTTGCGTGTTCAAGTGATGATGATGCGCCTGCTCCCGAAATAAAATTTCCTTCTGATTATTTAGTGGAAGGCAGTCCGTGGAATTTTACGGATATTGAACTTTTACGAATTAACTACAACCCCAATAACCTAACGATTGCAGAAGCGCAAACTCTTTTCAAAAATACCTATACGGGTTTTAAATTGGATTTTCAAGAAAACGGAACCGGTTCCGCAACCTTGCCGGATAATTCGAGTTATTCATTTAATTGGGTTCTTTCTACTGATTATAAAACTTTAACTTTAACAGGAAATGCTCCGGCTACTTTCACCAATGTATTAATAACGGAAAATAAGTTTTTGTGGAGCGATACTGATTATTGCGTGGCAGATGGTCAGGGGGATGATGTTTGTGCTGATGTTCGTTTTACATTTGAATAACCCAAAAACGTACCCAAAATATTTAAAACCCTACGAAAGTAATATTTATAAACTGTTGAAAAACAGATTTTTGTATTAGTGCCGGAATACATTTTAAAACTCATAACCCGAAGGTCACAGGTTCGAGTCCTGTTCCCGCTACAACATAGCCCCAAGGAAACTTGGGGCTTTTTTATTTTTTGCATAGATGGAAGAATACGTGGTTTACATACTGGCTTCG
>CERN01014435.1_pt1 | contig 13210 bp, 25 predicted proteins | sample 530761 | NCBI WGS metagenome assembly CERN01 (sample SAMEA2620947, study PRJEB7988) | marine metagenome | isolation source: saline water (ENVO:00002010), including | reverse complement strand
TGGGCGCCGCGCACCGACATCGGGTCACTGGTCGCCGCTGCCCAGACGGTGCCAATGGCCGGAACGGCCAGCTGAGCACCGGAAAGCACCTCCTGAAGGGCGCGCACCTCGAACCCAGCCTCGTAGCCGGCCAGATCGCGCAGGTCTGTGGTGATCGTTTCCAGCTGGGCGCCGTAAAGCCGTCTGAGCAGGTCGTCGATTTCGTCGAGCAGTCGATTCAGTTTTGCCCGGCGGTAGGCGCTGATCTCAGCCCGCATCAGCAGTCGCTTGCGCAGCTCGCGGTCCACCTGTTGGAGAAACTCGCGCACCTTGCGCGTCTCGCCGGCCTTCAGGCGCTCCAGATAGACCTGGTGACGGACGGAGGCGTTAAGGAGTAGTTCCGGTACCGCCATCGGTCATATCGTCCAGGTTGAGGCCGGCGTCGTTTTGCGTTTCTTCGCGGATCTCTTCGTCGGTCTTTTCCGGGTCGATCAGCCCCACCTTGCGCAGGTACGCCCACAGGTCGCCCTCGGGGATGGCGCCGCTCATCCAGGCGGCCACCAGCTCCTTGAGCATTTGCGCGTCGAGGCTGTGCTCAGTCAGGTCCTGGTTCAGCTGGTACAGGGCCTCACCGGCGGCGGCCATGAACTCGCCCACCCAGGCCAGGCACTGGCTGTAGGCTTCGGAGACGTTCGACGCAGCCAGGGACAGGATGGAATGCTGGGTCTCGCTTTCGTCCTGTGCCTGAGTGGCCGTCTTGACGGCCTGGCCGGGCTGGACCAGCCGAGCGCCCAGGGCGACCATGCGTTGCTCGATGGCTTCCAGCTCTTTCTGAAGGGCTGTGTCCGCTGTGACCGTCTCGATGCCGAACTGGCCGCCGTCCGGCAGCATCATGGGCGAGCGACTGCCCATCACCACGCCCATCTCCTCCAGCATGGCGACCCACTGCTCGGTCAGGCCGGACATCCAGGGCTGGGGCTGGCCGGCGTAGAACAGCGCGTTGTACCAATCCGCCCCCACCTGGTAGTGCTTGATGTTCAGGGTGGCCAGGTCCAGCAGGGGCGCCTTGTCCACGTCGGAATCGTTGTTGCGGGCACCGACAAAGGTGAAGGGGATCCGGTCCCAGGGCTGGCCATTGCCGCGCTTGGGAATGGATTCCTCATGGATCACGAACGCCCCGCCCGATTCCGGCTTGCGCCAGATGCGGACGATATACACGCCCTCTTCAAGGGAGAGCTGGCGAAACTGCTCGATGGCCTGAAGCCCGAAACCATCTTCCGTGGGCTCTTCGGCATGCTCATGGATCACCACCAGGGACAGCAAGTGGGCCCCGCCGATCTTGGTGGTGCGCCAGTTGATGATCTGCTCGGCCTCGTAGCTGTTGATGGTGGCCCGGATCAGGCCGGCGGCCTGCTGAGCGCGCGAGGCCGGCGCATCGGTGGTCGGGTAGTCCACCAGCAGGCCGGCGCGGCCCTTGCCGAGAACCTGGCCCAGCACCTCCTGGCTCTGCTGGTAGATGCTCACCCCGGCGCCGTCGGCATCGCTCTCCAGGTAATTGAGCGCGCCCGGGGCGGTAAAGGTCGGCACCTTGCGGAACACGGCGCCGATCAGGCCCTCGCGGGTGTAACCGGTGGCGTTGTAGAAGCTGGCCCGCTGCTTATAGCGGTCGTAAACCGCCTTTTTTTGGTCCGGGTTTTCCTCAACAGCGGACGGGTTCGGCAGGTACTCCTCGCCCCGCTTCTTGACGGCACGGTCGCCACGGCAAACGTCGCCCACCAGTGCCCAATCCGGCTTGGCGTTCAGGTACTCCTGGCGTTCAAATTGCACGTCTGCCATTAGAAATTCATTCTCAGCTTGGTGGTGGTGGCCGGCTTGATCGCCGGGTACTCGTAATGGATGAAGTAGCCGCCGGCGTCATTGGGGTGATCCAGGTCGCCGGTCTTGTCCGGCTCTCCGTTATCCGCCCAGGGCTGCTGTTCGAGCGAATCCGCGTAGCTTGGGCACGTGTCCGTGTTGACCAGATAGCGCCGTTCGCCCTTCGCGTTGCAGAACATGGCGTTCATGGCGTTCACCCGGTCCTTGACCGGCGGGTTCGCCTTGGGCGCATGCACCGAGAAGCCGGCATCTCGCAGGAGAGCCAGGTCCGTGGTGCTCGCGTTGACGGATTTCCTCGAATCCCCGGAGGCGTCCGGGTAAATGCGGATCTCGCAGGTCTTTCGGTAGTCGCCGTCGGCGTACTCCCAATACCGCTCTTTGATCCGGCGGATCATGTCCGGCGTGTCATAGCCGTTCAGCAGCTCATCCACCGCCCTCGGTTTTCCGGCCCGCTTCACATGGGTAATTGCCGACATCTTGCCGACGTTGAAATCCATGCCGATGAACAATGGCTCGCCGTTCTGGACCGTGTCCCCGCAGTGGTTCAGCTTGCGGTCGAACTGGTGGTAAACCGTGCCGGAGAGCAAATTGACGAATTGACCTCGGAGGTACGCCCGGATCAGCTCCGGGGTGTACGCCTCCAACATCGCATCGATGTAGTCCTCGGGAAGATTCGCCTCGTTGTCGAACGTGGAGGCCTGAATCAGGCCGTACCGCTTACGCAGCTCCGGCTTGTCCCGCAGGGCCTTAACGAACTGCCGATAGACGAACTTGAAGCCTTCCGGCGTCGTCGTGACATCGATGCCGTTCTTGACCCCGTGCACCTTGTAGCGCATCCGGGCCATGATCTTGCGCCAGGCCTGCTCCGCCTTCTTCTCGGCGAGCAGGTCCAACTCATCGACCAGTGCGTGGCCGATCTTGAAACCAACGATGTTGGCCGGGTCATCAATGGAGCGGCAGATGATCGAGCCGCGATACCGAGACCCGCTGTAGACCTCAACTTCATGATCGCCGCGCTTCACCCGGACCCGCAGGTCCATGGTCTCAGCCACCTCGGCAATCGTTGGGTAGAAGATGTCGCGGATCAGGGGGTACGTCGGGGCGAAGTAGCCCTGATTGATCTTAGGGTGCTCGTAGAAGTGGGCCAGCATCCCGGTGCAGCCCACCCATGTCTTCCCTGAACCAAACCCGCCCACATAGCCGCGATACTTGTGCGGCAGATTCAGGAATTGGCCTTGAGGGACGTTAAGCGGTGTCCTCACCACCCTTGCGTGTTCTGGCATCCTGAACCTCGAAAACGATCTTCGTTGGCGGCAGGTCGGCGCCACCACCGGCGGGGTCTGGATTCCTCTGCCACTTCTCGCGCTGTCTGTTGTGGAGCCACGCCAAACAGGCGGTGGTATCGGGCGGATAGTGCTCGATGTAAGGCTCGACCACCGGCTGGCCCTCGTACTGCATGATCTTCACGGCCTCATGGCTGTACCCGCAGGCACGGCGATAGAGGCTTTCAACCACATTGGCGTCGGCGAGAGTCTTGCCCTTTTTTAGGGCCTGAAGAAACTCAGAATGCTTCGTCTTCCAGGTGTTCAGGGTGCGCTCTGTCACCCCGAAGAACTCGGCCATTTCCTTATCAGTAAGGCCCAGCTTGGAGAGCTTTTCGGCTTGCTCCGCATATTCAGGTTGATAGCTTGTCGGTCTGGCCATCACCGATGACCTCCTATCCTGGGCCCCGCCCAGTTACTCGTTGCCGGGCACCGCCCGGGTTGGCTTTACTGGTCCGTCTGTGCCGGCGCGTTCTTCTCGATGATGATGGCGTCCATCTTGGGCATGACGCCGGCCAGGGCGATCAGCAGGGTGGCTATGGTCACCAAGCCGCCCAGGATCCACACCGCCCCGCGCACAAACGAATTCATCTTGGCCAGGACGACCTTCATCTGGGTGGTGTCCTGGCGGATCACGTTCAGGTCTTGAATGCTGGCCTCCAGGTTGCCCACCCGGTGAGGGAGGCGCTCGGAGTCCAAGGCGTTTACGCGGTGGCGGAGAGTGTGCACTTCCTGCTCCACTGCCCCGAGTCTCGGGGGGATGCTGTCCATGTCGTTGGGTGCCTCATGTGTCATCCCGGGACGATCTCCACCATTGCCGCGCAATCCACGCAGCCACAAGCCAGAAAAGAAAAACGATGATGAGCGTGAGCGTCAGGGCGTACACCGTGGTGTACAGCCAGCGCTTCATTCTCGGATGGCCTCGATCAGGCCGTTATGCCGGGTGGCGCAGTCGTGATACTGGCTGGCCCACTCGGTCATGGTGCGCAGAACCGTGCCGGCCTCCCCGTCACTCAGGGTCGGCAGCGTCTCCGGGCACCGGGTCAGCAGCGTCTGCTGGTACGGGCTCGCCTCGGGCTGCCGCGTTGAGCAGCCGGAGACCGCCAGCAGGCAGGCACACGTTGCGATAAACAGGATTCTGGATCTCACGGATCACCCCGCGGTCGATGATGCGTTCGTTGGCCTTCAGGTCGGCCAGGCGGTCTTCCACCTTCTCGGCGACCTTGGATTCGCGCTCCATGGCGGCGTCGATGGCGGCCTGGGCGCCCCGCTCTTCAGCGAGATCCCGGCTATCCTCGTACCAGCCACGGCCAACCCAGCCGCCGGCGGCGATGGCCGCGATCAAGGCGACAACCGCCAGATACGGTCCAATGCGGTTGAATAGGGTTAACCAGGTCATTTCTGCTCCCGGCGCCACTTCCAGATGCCAACCCCGATGGCCGGCAGGCCGAATACCGTGGCCAGCGCCGCAGCAGTGCCCGTGGGCACATCCGGTGGGCTGTCACCGAATACGCGGATGGTCACCCAGGTGGTCAGGGTGATTGCCCAAAGGATCACCGCCAGGCTCATGAGAGCGTTTTCAGTGATGAAGCGGTATAGGCGGCTCATTTATCACTTTGCCAGTGTCCACCCCTTCAGCTTTCCACGGCGGAAAGTGTGCGGCAGATCCTGGTGCTTCCTCGCATAGCTGATAGACGTATGATCAAACCCATAGCGACGCGTCGCCTCAAGGCCACTACCAAAATCGATCTCCTCGCCATCCGGCGAGATCAAAACAAACGCTTTTGATCTATTGTGCTCTGCGCCAAACTTGCCAAGAGCACTTGGTGGAACCTTTTTACCAAGCACCCTTAGCGCATGCAGGTGATTCTCCGAGCAAGTGCACCACTCCAAGTTTTCAACCCGGTTGTCAGTTTTAACCCCATTTTTATGATTTACCTGAGGCAGCCCTTTCGGGTTCGGAATAAAAGCGCCTGCCACTAATCGGTGAATCTGGTGGCGCTTAGGCTTTCCGTTAATGCAAAAGCAGACACTGTGATAACCCGGAGTTGATAGATTGGGCCGCAGCTTTTTTGTGCCACTGAACACGTCACCGCGCTCGGTAACGGTGTAGCGGCCCTCATATCCTGGAACTATAGCTGTACGCATGTAACTGTCCTCCTGAACAGTTACATAATCACTCGAAATGACTAATTAGTCAAAATTTCATAGTGAACGAGATCATCGAAGTTGTTGTCGTCGACCTGGGTGTCGCGGTCCCAATCGCCGCCCCACCGCAGGCCGTGGGTCATCCGGCCTTCAGCCTTGAGCCGTGCGGCCGTGCCCATGACGAAACCGGCGAAGTAGTGAAAGCGCTCCCGGTCCTGCCAGTTGATGGGATACGGCGCCACATCAACCGCCTCGCTGGGCTCGCTGTTGTGCCGGCTGTTCGGCCAGCGGACCTGGCTCTTTCCCTGCTCCACCATGCGGTTCTGCGTCACACGGTCGCGGTGACCGGTGATGATGGTGCAGTCGAAGTCTTTCACGACCTCGGCCATCAGCACTTGCAGATCGGCATGGCAGGTCGCCAGGCGCTGTTTGCTGCGTTCGCTAAATTGGGGCATGTCCAGGTCCAGGAATAGAAAGACCCGCACGGGGCGGGTCTCGGGGATGGCCGGTTGGGGGATTCCGGCACAAAAAAGCCCCGGCTTTGAGGGCCAGGGCTTTCGGCAGCGGTCACTATGACCACTCTACACGGAAAATTTATCCGATACTTTCGCCGATGTCAACGGAGCCTGCATGGATCATTTACTTTCACCCATTGGGCGCAATCCCAAACCAGGGCTCGCACACCCTTCTCTGCGCCCAACTCGATCAACTTCACGATCTCATCGCTGAGCTTGAACCATTCGCCATGGTGTCGATACTTGGCAAACCTCGAGTGCAGGGTGCCTTCCAATTCATCGTGCGCCCTGAAGCATCCGATAATCCTGAGCGGCACAGGGGACATCGTTTGAAGGCTGGCAAATCGCTTTTTTATGTCTTTAGTTTTGCCGATCTTCACCAGTCCAGAATCTTCGGAGAGCACGAAATAGATGTACTTGGCATTATGCATCGCCTGCAAAAGCGCGCTCTTCTGCTTTGGGCTGAGCTTGGGCGTCCGCCCCGCTTCGTGCAACTCCTCGAACTTTTCTAGCGCCTCCAGCTTGTCGAGGAATTCTTCGCTTAAGCCTATTGGGGTATAAGACTCGAACGAATAGGGGTTTCTCGGAGCGTACACTGGACAAATGTCGTCTTTCTCGAGTGGCATCAGTCCTCCATTGTGGATTCAACGCGTGCCGCCGCACGGGATATTAAATTCAGCATCCCTTCCCGGGACACGCCATGCATTCGAGCCATGAGCCGAAGCGGGTATCTGGACACAAAGTAACTTACCAATATCGACTTATCCCCAGGCGCCTGCTTATTGACCGCAGCATCAACAGCCTCCGCCAGATCGTCCCCGGCAAGAAAGGTGTCGCTGTCTGCGTTCTGCTGAACAAGCATCTCCTGGATCTTTCCTGCGCTGCTCGTGTAGCTCTTCGGGCCGGGCCTTGCCATCCGGCTCCAGATGCCCCATTGCGACAAAAGGAAATCCAGCGCCGGCGGCATGCAGGTCGCCGCATCATCATTCACCAGTGCCATATCACCGCCCTCTCGCCTCGAAAATGCCCTGACAGTCCACGCAGCGGGTTACGCCGCCCAAGGCCCGCCTCCGTTCTGTTATTTCGTCCTCGCACTCCACGCAGTGGGTTTCGGACTCGCCTGCAGGTCCGCCGCGCCCGGCCAGCGCTTGCGCCATGCGTTCCTCGATCAGTTCGCTTGCCCGATCTGCTGTATCAGCCATTGGCCTCTCCCAAATACCCCGTGATCGTGTCCATGGCCGCCTGGGCGCCCTTGCACAGCGCCGTCATGTAGCCCTGCTCGGCTAGCCATTCCAGCCATTCGATTTGCTCCCGACTGGTCGTGCTGCCCTTCTGCCGCTTCATTTCGATAGCCAGCCCGTGGAAGCCGTGGGCCGGCACCGGCAGGAACAGGTCGGGGAATCCCGGGCGCAGACCCTCCGCCTTCATCCGCGCCATCTTCGCCGCCCGCTGTTTACCGCTGCCGGCCAGGTGGGCGCCGTTGGGCACCGCTATCAGCCGTCCTTTCAGGTCTCGGTGGCTCAGGTCGAACCAGCGCACCACGGTGATCTGTTCCTGACTCTCGCTGGGCAGCATGGGTTTCAGCTCCAAAGCTGACGGACCCTGTTGGCGATCCTACGGAGATCCCATACTTCGACGCCCGAGCCCTTATGAACCCATAACGTCCAGTATTTCCATCTTTTGCCGAGACTGAACGAAACTCCGTACTCCCCCTCGCTCAAGCCACGAAAAACATTAGGAATCGGAATCTGAAGCCATTTGAAATACGGCCCGCCGAATCGCGGCTGAAACTCAAAAACCAGACTTTCTTCGCACTTAATGACGCCAATCATGGCGGTCTCCTCTAACGGTGGTAGTCCTCAATCGCAGCCAGCACCTCCGCCGAACAGGGCAGCTCGCCCCTCTGGCGCCGGTAGTGCGCCACCAGCCCGGCAAAAATGGTCTTCTCCATGCCCCGCCGGCCGATGTCCCGGGGCTCGCCGTAATACTCGGTGACGAACTGGGCGGTGTTTTTGTCGATCGACGCCTCATGCCGGTGGTGGCGTGGGCACAGCGGAATGGTGAAGTCCTGACCGATCCACACCTTGCTGTGCTTGCCGGTGGAACCTACGCAGTGGTGGATCTCCGCCGGCATGCCGCAGCAGGCGCAGCCCTGGTCGCGGAGCCAGTCTTGCCAACGCTTTTGCTTGGCTGTGGGTGCTTTGCCGCCTTGCATCAGGCCACGTCGTCCGCAAAGTCGATTGCCATCTGGCGAGCGTCAGCCAGCGTCTTGGCTTCCCACTCCCCCTTTCCGAACTCCGAGGGATAGGGGCACTTAACGCCGCCGATGTGGCCGCGAATCTTCTCGTTTGGTGTTGCGCCGGAATACTCCCATTCGACATAGACATGGTCGCCGCGGTGCTCAGCACGGATATTCTGGTGATATTCTTCGGTCCAGAACCGGATGCACTCTTGCAGGAAGTCGTCTTTATCCACCGGCCGGTAATGACACATTCCGCGCTCGCACTTCGAGCCGACGCCAAAACCGCAGATTGCCCGGTGGGACCATCCGTACCACTTGCCCTCTTCCGGGTTGAATCCGATGCAAATTGGCTTGCCGGCCTCCCATATCGAACTGACGTTCTCGGCTATCCCGTGCTCGACCAGATAATCCAGTTTGTCCTCCATGCCCTCCAGGGTGATGTAGTCTCCGCGAGACTTGGTCACCCACTCGTTGCCATGGCTGGACGGAACCAGCTCTGCGTTCTGTTTAAGCCATTCGCGAATTTTGCTCATGCTGCTACCCCAAGTAGGTTGCTCATCTGCTCGATCTGGTCCTGGGTCAGCCCATTCCAGTACATGTCGATGATGTGCTGGCAGAACTGGCCGTAGACCTGCTGAAATTCGCCTTCGTCCATCTGGTCGAAGGACATGGATTTGGGCCACCGCTGACTGACCACGCCGTACCCGGGCACCTTCACGTCCATGCGCTCGCAGCCGATGTCTGCCTCGAACTGCAGGCGCTTCAGCACGCTGTGCGCGTCCATGTTGGTGAAGTCGTCCAGGTTCTCGATTAGAAGCTGGGCCAGCTTGTGGGCGCGCTTCCAGGCGGTCGGGTTGCGCGACTTCTTCGGGTCGGCGGACACCAGGTCGCCCCGGCGAATCTTCCGCTGACGGAGCAACTGCTTACTCAGGTCATCGGCCGGCACGAATGCGCCGTCGTCGGTGACGCGGAGCAGGACGGTTCTCTTCTGTTTAGCCATGCACCACCTCCAGAATCTCCATCCCATGCGCCCGGTGTTTCGCCATGACGGTCATGCCCTGCTCGCCGTTAACGATGGCCTGGGGCCAGCCGGTCATTTCGGCCTGGAACTGGGCTTCTTCCAGGGCGGCGAGAGGGTCGGTGAATGGGGTCATGCGGCACCCCCGGTCAGTGCTCGCCATGCTCTTGCAGCCACAGGGCCCATCTGTCCATTTCCAATGGCCTTAAGTCGCTCCATCCCTCGGGCCAGAGCATCAGGATCTCGTTTGATTCGGGCGTAATCATCTTGTGAAAGCATCGCGCCGACTGCTCTTGAATGTTGCCGTCCGAATGATTCCTTCGGATGAGCGATGCCAGCCGCTTGAATGTCCAAGCCTTCCAGCATTGGGCTGTTGGGCGGAGCAGCGACAATCCACAGTCTTTTGCCGTCTGAGACACCCCCCACGTCCTCGCCTCCCAGCACACACCACTTCGCATCAAACCCGCTTTCGGCCAGATCGCCGAAAATTCGCTGCACGTATCCGTTAGCAAGCAGACCTGGGACGTTCTCCAGCAGGAGGTAGCGTGGTCGTACTGCGCGAATGACTGCGAGGGTGGCGGGCCACATGTTCCGCTCGTCTGCTTCTCCAAGACGCTTTCCACTGACACTGAATGGTTGGCATGGGAATCCTGCGGTAATGACATCAACCATTCCCTGATATGCTGCGGCGTACCCTTCACTGGCGAATGCTCTGACATCGCTGAAAATTGGTGCTCGTGGAATCGCGCCGTCCTCGATGCGCTGTCTGATGACTTGCTGGCAATAATCATTGAACTCGACATAGCCGACCGGCTCCCATTCCAATAAAGCGGTGCCGGTCAAACCACCCCCGGCTCCTGTGAATAGCGACAACTCCCTCACGCCGCAGCCCTCCCACCCGGGGCCGGCAATCCGACCATGTGCACGTTCCGGCCCGTCACCGGACACGGCGTCAGATCCTCGGATTCCGCCAAGCGGTGGGCGAGAACCAGTGAGTTGGTGCGCGCCGCAACGGTGGACGTTTCCAAGCCGGTGAGCTGCGCGATCTGCCGGCGGCTGACCCGCCCGTCGGTGTGCTGGCCGGTGCGGATCAGCAAGGCGACTCCGGCGAGCACCTGGCGTTGCTGCCGGCCCAGGTCGGCGGTCTTGAGGGTGTCGTAGGCCATGAGGCTGGATTCGCGGACGGAGGTTTTCATTGCACGTCCTCCACTTGGCAGCTGATGGTCATGTTGCCGATACGCGAAGCCCCCATGAGGCGGCAGTCTTTCTGCGTTGTGGCAATCGTCAGCAGGTAGCCAAAAAACATGCCGACCACAAACCCGAGAGCCACGAGCAGAACCCATCCGTTTTCGGTCTTCATCTACGCCACCTCGCTCTTGCTGGTCAGTTTCATGCGACCTCCCGGGACAGGTTGGCCACGGCCATGATTTCCGGTTGCCAGTAGACGCGGACGGCGCCGGTCGGCCCGTGGCGGTTTTTCTCCACGCGCACTTCCATGATTCCCTTGTCCTGTGAGTTCTCGTTGTAGACCTCATCGCGGTACAGGGTCAGGATCTGGTCGGCCTCTTTCTCGACCTCGGAGCTGTCGCTGATGTCGCCCATGTGCGGGCGTTTGTCGGCCCGGTCCTCGACCTTCCGGCTGACCTGGGCCAGCGCCACCACCGGGATATTCAGCTCGCGGGCGCAGTCCTTGAGGGCGCGAGTGATTTCGCCCACCTGCTGGTGTTTGGGCTGGGTAGGGTCGGCGGGTTTGATCCGCTGGATGTGATCGACGAACAGCGCCTTGATGCCGTAGGCGTGCTTCCACTTCCGGGCTTGGCGCACTACGTCCGCAACGGTCGGCCCGCAGTTGTCGTTGATCCAGATGTTGTTTCGCTCCTGGAGCTTCTTGACCGTGGCGGTAATCACCGCCCAATGGGCGTCGCTGATGTCGCTGGGGTTGCGCATCCGGGCGGCGGCAAAGCGCCCCTCCCTGGAAATCAGCCGCTGGCCGATCTGAGTTACCGGCTGCTCGGTGGAAATCAGTCCGCCGGCGGCGTTGCTGTTCAGCATCAGGTTCAGCAGGAACGCGGTTTTGCCGACCGAGGGCCGGGCGGCGATCACCACCAGGTCGGAGTCATGCAGCCCGCCCAGCAGGTGATCCACGTCCACCAAACCGGTGGGAATGGACGCGATGTCGCCGGCCTGTCTCGCCTCCAGGTCGTTGACCACGGCGCGGAGCATTTCGGTGGTGCTGTACTCGTGGCTCTGGCCGACCATGCCCAACTGCATGAGCGCGCTGGCCAGATTGTCGATAGCGGGCAGACCCTCAGTAGCGATCCGGCCCTTGTATTCCTGGAGCAGGTTCTGGGCTTTCACCAGACGGGCCTTGTCTCGCAGGATTTTGGCGTACTCCGGCACCATGGTGGCGGAAGGCGTGCTGCGGGCCATATCGGTCAGGGTTACCAGCCAGTTGCGGCCGGTGATGGATTCCAGGTGCTGCCCCACGGTCACCAAGTCCACCGGCTGATGCTTTGCCACGGACAGGATCGCGTCGAACATCTCCCGGTGGTTCGGGCTCAGGAAATCGTCGGTCGTCAGGTCCAGGTGGGCCAGGGTCTCGGGGTTCACCAGCAGCCCACCGATGATGCCCTGCTCCGCTTCCTGGATATGGTTTCTCAGCATGTCGGTCATCAAAAATCTCCGTAGGGGTTGTCGGGCGCTTTCTTGAATCCGCCCACGGCGCCTTGTTCTGCGGGAGGCAATTCGTCCTCCCATCGGTCCTGGTTTAGCCACGTCGATGGGTTGGGGATGTACTTGCCGTTTTCCTTGGTCCAGTCGTGTGATCGCTTCTGCGCCTCGAGCGACCAAAGTATTTTTGCTTTCAGTTCGGCATTGGGGTTGATCTTGGTCCATGCGTCCTGCGCATCGCCTTTCCCGGATTTCTTTGGGTAGGCCGACCAGAATTCCTCGAATTCAGGGGTGTACGTGCGGCGGCGCTTCGCCGGCGTGGAGGGTTTATTCTTTTTCTTCTCTTTCTCTTTCTCTCTCTCTTTCTCTAGCTCCGCATCTTGTCCTGTTTCCGTCCGACCTTTGTCCGCATTCGGTGCGGACGTTTTGCGCGCATCCGCTTTCCGCTTGGCCTCCAGAGTCCGACGTTTTGCGGACGCCCCGTTGTGTTCCTCGAAATTGACGATGCAAACACCGCCTTCGCACTCTGCAATCCAGCCGATGTCGCACAGCGACTGACCGAAGCCAGCAATGCCGGTCTTGCGGTCGATTTGGCGAAGGGAAAGGCCAGTCATCACCCCGGTTTCGGTGTGCTGGTCAGCGGCCGCCCAAAGCCAATACAGCCCGCCTATCACAGTGGCTTCGCCCTGGTCGGTTAGATCGCACAAGCGCGACACCCTGGGGTCATCCCAGAGATTGGAGCGCATCTTGATCCAGTCGCCCGCCATGGTTACTCCAGCCCCTTCCTGATGTGCTTGAACAACGTCCGGCGGGTGCGTTCGCAGGGCTTGGACGCCATGCGCTTTGCCGCCTCTCTGGCGAGCCGCTGGGCTCTCTGGTGCTTCGTTTCGGTGTGTGGCATAGTTACCTCACGTTCATGATCAAAGCCCCGGTTCCGCCTGCAAGCGCCGGGGCTTTCTTGTTTAAGCTGATTGCGCCTCAAGCTGGGCCAGCCGCGCCCGAAGCTCCGCCATTTCCTGCTCCGGGCTTACCTGCCCGCGCTGGCAATACAACTGCCGCGCCTTGCGCATGACTTGGTACTGGCTGATCGCGTTGTTGCCGGCCAGCGCCTCGATCTCCGCCACCAAATCCATATCCAGATGCCGAACACGGGCGCCCCGCTTGGCGTGATGGTCTGCGTTCATGAGCGTGTTCAGGGTTCCTACTGACATGCCCAGCAGATCAGCCCATGAGCGCTGGTCGCGCTTCACACGGGATTGCTGAAGGCACAGCCGGAGGGCTTGCGCCCAATGCGAACAGCCCGCTATGGCGACCGGATCAACGTCCCGCGTCTCGGTGTCGATGGCGCCCATCAGGGGCATTGTTCGCTGCGTTTCGCTCATGTTCGCTCTCTCACTCCAAGCCAAATGGAAACCGTCTGATTAGGCGGCGGTTTCTTCCC
>CERN01027553.1_pt1 | contig 13221 bp, 20 predicted proteins | sample 530761 | NCBI WGS metagenome assembly CERN01 (sample SAMEA2620947, study PRJEB7988) | marine metagenome | isolation source: saline water (ENVO:00002010), including | reverse complement strand
TAAATTCTGATTACCTACGACTTCTCCACAATTCATTAAACAGTCGTAAATCATGAATGTATTTTCGTACAATTCACCTTCAAGTATAGTACCCTTAAATACGACCGTTCTAAAATTTAATGGTACGGTAAACATTTCAAGCGCTCTGTTTATAAATACACAAGTCTTTTGGTTTCCAGCTTGTATGGCAATCATCATGTATCTCGTTCCATCTGTTTTCTCACAAACAACATAATCGTTATTCGATAAAATACCGAAATGTTTCCTTTCTATAGAAATAGGTTGACATCCGGGAAATATACCTTTACCTTTGGTACCCCAAGATTCTTCCATAAAGTGTATCGTATATTTGTAAAGAGGATCATCCTTCTTTAGAAATATCCGGTTCATTCTGTTTTATATTTTTATTATATTCTTTAATTACTTTTAACACCGGCGGCGTTTAAAATATTACTTATACACTCATGATTATAAGTCATGATTAACTTAGATTTAGGATACGCAACAATTTTGACACCGGATTCTTGAAATTTACTAAACATCGTTTCCATTTTAGGAAAAATTTTATACGAACTACCTTTTTTATCTTTTATGTGTTTAATAACATTTTTAGACATTAATAACCAGCATTTAGAAGACGTTTTTTTTACGTTATAATACTCCGAACTAATTTTAGTAGCAACTTCAGTGTCAAAATGTAAACCGAACTGTTCGACAGGTTCTTTACATCCGTTTTTTACTTTAGACTTAAACATACCCCAATCTATACCTTCTAATACACCGGGAAAAACTAAACATCCAAAACTTTCAAGCTTGTCAAAACATTTTTGTAAACTATTATCATCGATTTGTATACCAAAATCTATAAAAAGTAATCTTTCGTGCGTTTTTATATATTTTGCAATTATATCTGCTTTATCATACGGATCATCATTTACAAAGACTACCTCATTTTGACAGTGGTTTTGTAAACATATTAAATTAAATCTAAGAATACTGTGTAAAGTTTTTACGTGACATGATTTACTCCGAGTAACTATTATAGTTGCAAACTTCATATTATTACATTATAGTCTAAGCCTTAAGCCTTTCTTCTAAACATCCAAAAAATGGTAAGTTACCTACATGTCCTAAGGTAGTTTGAACATCTGCGAATATTTTACCCCCAATTTGTTGCCATCGTCTACAAAAAGCATAGTCTTCGGAAAGGTATCTACGGTTATCCGGATCAATCATACAATCAAAAACAGCACAATATTCATCAAAATCTCGATTTTGATGATCGTTTTTACAATTTAAATCCGTATAGTGTTCGTGCATTTTTTCAAGAGCCTTTCGACTAATAACCATGAATCCAGTTGGACCGTCGAGTACTTCTATAAAACCGTTTTCAACCGTTCTACTTGTAGCTCCTATATTAGCAACTAAACTGGATGAGAGCATTGATAAATCGCGTTCATCACCTTTGTCAATTGCATTTTTAGCCTGATCCCACATAACAACTTTTTTAGGATATATAGCAACAGAAACTTCGTGACCCGAACGAATAAGTCTAACGACTGATTTAGGATCAAAATCTACATCTGCATCTATGAACATGAAAAAATCACAATCTGATTTTTGCATAAATCTACCTATTGCAACATTACGAGCACGGTGTACTAAACTTTCATTTTCTGTGGTATCCAAAACCATCTGTATACCTTCTTTTATTAATTCAAGTTGGAGTTTGACTATACCTATCATATATTTTTCCAAACATAAACCACCGTAACATGGCGTGCTTATAAAAACGCGAGTTGGTCTATTATTAGATTCGGACATTATATACTATATAGTTAAACTTTATCCTCTAAGTATTTTTTTATAATATTTTCAATTTTATTTATAGTTGGTATAGAAACTGAACATTTTTCACATATTTCGTTTTTATTAATTTTATTTTTAAAAACAATGTAAATTACAGCTGATGCAACACTATTAGGTGTTTTACTCATTAATTGTGAACAATTTTCAAGGTCTATAGACATTCTATTACATTTCAAACGTTCTTCTCTAGAAACATCGAATAAATTTAACAATCTTTGCATAACATCGTTAGGTAAAGTTGTATAATTTTTTGTTGTTTTACCCAATATCGTTTCCTTGAAAAGATATGATGTTCTACTTATATCTTTAGAATGTATACAAAACATATCGGCGATCTCTTTCGTCGAACGCGATACTTTGTACATTCTACACGCGTATAAAACACAGTTTCCTTTTATACCTAGACGGACTGCACCCCTTGTTAATTTTTTATCATTAAATTTTTTATACATCATTTTTGCATCTTTTAAAACATTTTCAGGTAAAGATATACATGCTTCTTCTATATCTTTATAAGCATGGTATAATGATCTATCTTTATGATTCATAGATTGATGGAAATTTATTTTTGCTAACCTCTTCATTCCATACGACGAAGAACTCTGTGTAGAAATAATTGTACCTTTACCCCATGCTTCTGAAAAAAGTTCAGGGTTTGCGTTAGGATTACCACATCTCGCTGGATCGTTTACCCTACCATCATCAGTTATACCACTCGTCCATTCTGGGTTTTCATCTATAAATAGTGTATCTACTAAACCACATTGTGAACATGTTGGTATACCCTCTTTTGAAATTACTTTAACGTTTTGACATTCTTTACATAAATTTATATTGATCGACTTTGTTATTACTTGTTTATTTTGTAGTTTGTCTACGACAGACCATATAGTAGTCAGATCCATTATACACTATATTCTTAAAAATAATAAATTTTAATTTCGCACTTAGGTATTAAAAATTTAGATCATCTGCTTGTACTCTCGCTATTGATTCTATATTATCAACCATTTGCTTATATCTTAAAGACCCCGGACTCCTTGGTTCCCATTCTTTCCATTCTTTATCTATAATTCTACTATTAGAAGGTGGTATAACAACACCGTCTATTTCTGAATCAGAAACAATAAAATCTTCAAGGTCGCTACCACTATCATCAGATTCATCTATAATATCACTCTCTTCTTCAGAGTCTATTTCATCTATCATACAGTATAAATTGTCTTTTACGTTTTTAAAATAGTTATTTTTTTGGTGGTGTTCTGATAAATTTTCTTCCTGGACAAGTTCATCATTATCTTCAAGTTCGTACAATCTTGCACCTTTATAAGTCATCGATGTTTCTGTATAATATGAAACTACTACATAATCTCTATTGTTTTCCTTTACTTTAGCGTATATCTCATCTTCTATATCGTCTTCTAAGTTCACTAGAACTTTTATTAATTCTCCAGGCTGAATTTCTGAAATATTAATCATTATTAAAGTTTTCATACAAAAATATTTACAGATATTAGCACAATGGGGATTGAAATTTTATCCAAAGAAGGATGTCAATACTGCGACTTAGCAGTTGATTTATGTAAAGAATACAAATTAGAAAACAAAAAAGTTTTAGTAGACAAAGAAGAATTAAAAAAAAGATGTGGTACTCAAGCATCTGTATATCCACAAATTTTCATGAACAATGAATTGATCGGGAGTTATTTTGACTTTCAAGATTATCTCGAAAATGCTGAACCAATGTTATTACCAACGCTTGATAGATTTACAGTTTTTCCAATTGAACATGAAAACTTATGGACTATGTATAAAAAGGCTCAGATGTCCAATTGGACGGCTGAAGAAATTGATTTTTCTAAAGATATGGATGATTGGGTAAACCTGAGTGAAAATGAACAACATTTTATTAAATATATTCTTGCTTTTTTTGCAGGTTCAGATGGTATAGTATTTGAAAACTTGAACGATAATTTTGCAAGTGAAGTTCAATATACGGAGGCTCGATCATTCTATGCGTACCAAGAACATAACGAAATGGTTCATGGTGAAACGTACAGTAAACTTATAGATAAGTATATAAAAAACTCTACAGAGAAAAAGAATCTCTTCGAAGCTATACAAACTATACCATGTATTAAAAGTAAAGCTGACTGGGCTATGAAATGGTTTAGTAAGGATAGATCCTTTGGCGAACGCTTATTAGCATTTGCTTGTGTAGAAGGTATATTCTTTTCAGGTAGTTTCTGTGCTATTTTCTGGTTGAAAAAAAGAGGATTGCTTCCTGGTCTATGCTTTAGTAATGAACTTATAAGTAGAGATGAAGGTTTACATTTAGAATTTGCTATTGAACTATTCAAAATGTTAAAACATAAACCGAGTAAAAGTATAATTGAACAAATTGTTAAAGATGCAGTTTATATTGAAAAACAGTTTATAACGGATGCACTCCCGTGTAGTTTAATTGGTATGAATTCGGATAAAATGTCTGAATATATAGAATACGTCGCAGATAGATTATTAAAACAGAGTGGTCACGATAAAATCTGGGATACAAAAAATCCTTTTGATTTTATGGAGAATATATCACTCGATGGTAAAACTAATTTTTTTGAAAAAAGAGTCGGCGATTACGGAAAATTAGACGAAGATTCAACTTCCATAGAGTTTAACGAAGAATTTTAATTATTTATAAATATAACCTCGAATCTATAGCATCAGTCGTATCATAAGAATCTAAGTATAAACCGCTATCCATAATAGGGTATTGTTCTTCTGACATATCTGGTTCTGGCATTGGCATATCAACCATTTTAGGAACCATTTTTGAGGTTTCTTCCCCCTTTTCTTTCTTTTCCTCCCCTTTTTCTTTCTTTTCTTTCTTTTCTTTCTTTTCTTTCTTTACTTTTTCCTCCTTCTTCAAATTCATCATACCCCACGAAATGAGTAAATAAACTAAAGAATGAAGTAAAAGACCGTATGTTGATGGACAACCTGTGGGTGTAGAAACCCAATTTCCAAATATTTTTCTAACGATACGAAATGTAGCTGGGTTAGCGATTACGAAAAACAGTAATGCTGACATTAACGCAATAAGAAATTTTTTTTCTTGTTTTTTACCATTGCAGCCACAACCACAATCTTTGAATAGTAAGCTTTTTTTATCACCTGAGCAAGTCATGATGTTTTATTATACATTTAGAAAAAAAAGTAACTTAAAGTTTCGTACCTAATAAAATATACAAAAAAAATGTCTAATAATATTCAAGTTTCTCAACAATTCGAACCTTCTACGGTTACATTCAGTCAACTAAAGAAAAATAAAAATGGCGGTAAATCGGTGATGTTAACTCGCAATAATAAAAAGAAACTCTATTTACAACTTCCTTTTATGCGTTCACCATTCGGTTTAAGTGCTTTTACTGATGAAGCTACTAACAAAACTTCATACTCGCTCGATCTTTCTTTCGATACAGACAATGAAGATGCTATGCAACTCTCGTCTAAGCTTATGGAATTGGATGAAATTATCCTTAAAACAGTAACTGAAAATTCTAAAGATTGGTTAGGAAAATCTTACGATATTAATGTTATTCGTGAAGCCTTATACAAACCACTTGTTAGACAGGGAAAGGAAGGGTATGCTAATACACTTAAATTAAAAATTCAAACGAACCAAACAGGTGATTTTATACCAGAAGCGTATAGTTCTGATAGGGAACTCATTCAACTTGATGAAATTGAAAGAGGTCAAAAGTGTATGTGTATTGTAGAGATTAACCAACTTTGGTTTATTGATAATAAGTTCGGTGTAAGTGTTAGACTTTCACAAGTGTTGTGCGGTGAATCTACAAAATTACCATCGTTTGCTTTTCAGGGTTTAGATAACGAACAAGACCAATTAATCGAAGATATCATGGACGATCTCGTTGATGAATAAAATATTACGCTACATTAGACCAATATGGAAAGAGAACGTCATTTAAAAAATTTAAAAATTATATCTAAACTTGCAAAAAATAAAAAAAATAATTTAAAACAAAAATTAAATTTAGGGAAAAATCTAATGAAAAGTATGCAGGGCATGGGATGTTACCCGGAAAAATTTTTATATTTACCAAATAACAAACCTATTTCACTTTCTATAGAGGACTCTTTAAGTAAATCAATAGGGACTGTAAAAATTGGTCAGGGTAGGTTTGGTGAAGTTTACTTGGGATGTATAGATAAAGAATGTAAAAAGAAGGTCGCTATAAAAGCAGTTTTGAATGAAGATATAACACATGAATATAAAATAAGTAAACGTTTATCTTCATACGGTGTTGTAAAATCCTTTACCATTCAAAAATGTAAAAATGTAATGTTTATGTATTCCGAATATGCAAATAACGGAACTTTAAAATCGTTTTTAAGAAATAATAAAACTAATTTGTTACCCATACACTTTAGAACCATAATAACTCAAATTTTGTATAACTTATATAGAATACAAAAAAAATATCCTACGTTTAGGCATCACGATTTACACACAGAGAATATACTAATAAATACTACTAGTCCATCTCGTGTAAGATTGTTCAAAGTAAATAATTCGACATTAAAAGTTCATGATATTGGATTACAGGCGCTAATATCAGATTTTGGTTTATCTACGATGAAAGGTTTAAAAAACCCAGAAGTAGATGACGATCCAGAATTACAATATAAAACTAGTTCGGGTATTTATAGAAATTCTCATAACATGTATGACATACAATATATTTTAAATATAATGAGACAGGAAATTAAAGTTTCAGGTATCAAAAGTGGTATAGAAGCAGTTCAGTTCATTGAACGAGTTATACCTTCGGAATATTTAGGTAAAGAATCGAGTAAAATAAAAAATTTCCGTCTTCGAGCTTCACCGTTAGGTCATCCTCAATTACCTACGTTCAAACAGATATTTAACGACAGATACTTTTCACCTTACAAGAAATCTGTCGTACCATTTGATATTAGTACAATTATTAAAAGAAATAAAGTTTCTGTACCAAAACCTATAATTGTTAAACATGGTGGTGGACTTATAAAAAAGACATTTAATAATATTCGTAAAGAACTCGCTTTGAAAAATGTAAAGAAGAATATTAAACGTCCAAGTATACGACCAAGAATAATACCAAGAAAAGTTAACGTAATAAAACCATCAGTTAAAGTTTCGGTCGCGAATAAAGGGTACTTAAAAATAGATAACCGTAAATGTATTTCGTATAAAAAACAGGATCTTATAAATAAGGCAAAAAATCTAGGTATAGACCCGGGTAGTAAAACAATCAAAAAATTATGCGAAGATATTAAATTAAAATATATCAAGTAATTATATAACAAACCATGTTTGCAATTTTAGCACTTATTGCAATCGACCTCTACGTACTAAAAAGTACAGGCGTAGCACAAAAAGAAATCACAGTTGAAGAAATAACTGAAGATAAACCGGTTGAATGGACCGTTTACGGTACGTCTTGGTGTGGATGGACTACAAAACAGTTAGAGTACCTTAAAAAGAAAGGTATACCTCACAAATTCATCGATTGCGAAAAAGGCAATTGCGATGGAATTGATGCGTTTCCAGTTATGGAAAGTTCATCCGGTGAAAAGGTCAAGGGTTATAAAGAAATTTAAATACCTCGCGCAGCCGCAAGACCAATAGAAAGAATAAGTGCGTCAAGGAACGTATTAATTGGTTTAAGAACCGTTACGTGTTTAACAAGACCTCTATTCCAGGAATACCGAAGAATAAAGGTACTAATAAGAAGAATAAGTGTAAAAAGAAGAAATTCTGTAATAACTTGTTCCATTTTTTTTGCTTTGACAATGTCTCTGATCATTTTTACTTATTAATAAGATTTTTTTTTCTCCTGTCTTATTAATGAGTAAGGCCAACAAGAATAAAAAACTTCCTTTGAGTGGTTCTGAACCTAGATATACACAACGTTTATGGGGACGAACTGTTGGTATAGATAACAATAATTGTTATGCGTATGCTGTAGGCGATTACGAAAGTCTCAGAATGCATAAAAGTATACCAGGTGAACGAGCTGGTATAAGAAATTTAAACCATTCATACACACACTGTAAAGGTTTACCCGACCGTGTTATTGCAGATAACCCCAAAAAGGTCTATAAATGTGGTGCAACAACGAAATGTAAACCAAATCACTTTAAGATAATGATGTTTGTAGCACCCGGGAACAAACGTAATTACTTTAGACAAGGCGATTTTCACTTTTATAAACAACACGGGTTTGTTCAGTACAAGGTAAAAACAGGTAATACGTACGAAAGTATTGCTAAATTTTTCAAAGTTCCCGTTTCGCGTATAAAACAGGCAGGTAAATGTACCCCTGGTAAATTATTAAAGTTTAAAGCAAACGTGTTTAGCCATAAACGTGGGTGGGCAACAAAACCTTTGCTCGTAGACGCTAAAGGTAAATCTATACTTGATCCTCGAAAAGCATCCAGAAACTACCCTGGGTTATCTTATAAAAAGTATTGTAGTTCATTCTGTGTCAAAGACAGAGGGATCAAAGTCGGACATACTCATCCCAAAGTCACCAAGAACACTCGATAAATCTTCTTCGTGTTCGACACTAAATATTAAGTCGAGTGCATCAAGGACCAATTCGTTCGTCAAGCATACTGTATTTGAAGTAGCCTCGTAATCATTAAATACAGTAATCTGAACCCTAAATTTAGAACCATCGAACACTTTTCGACATACGGGACACGTAACCTTTCCCATTTTTTTCCAGTTTTCTAGACAATGTGAGTGAAAAACATGTCCACACCGAATAGCCTTGCTATTTCTGGTCTTGCGAACATCGTTGTGACATATGGAACATTGAGTCATGACAGTATCTAGAACACTTAAAGAATTTATTAATTGGTTTTTTTTGCACTTATGTACTACCAGTAGTCGCCACCGCCGCTCTTGTAAGGGTTGCAAATTTATACTGGGGGTTTTCTGGATCTGTAGCATTAGTGCTAGTCTTTGTTTTTCTTATATATGCCGTATACTTGGCAGCTACAAAAGGTATAACAGAAGCAGCATCTGTTTCTATTGCTTTACTATAACAATCTTCTTGTGTAAAAGATACTGGACTACCTGCAGCAAATGTTTGACCTGTAATCTGTGCAACAGTTTTCGAACCGACTGCACAACTGTGAACTGCTGTTAAAATACCTGTAACAGGCTTAGGGAACGTATCCGCCTCGAGTATAATATCATACGTGATACCTGTTGTTGTATCTGATGTTGCTGCTGTACCTATATTAATATTAGGCGTAAACATAATTTGACTATAATCGGTAGTAGTAACTTCATTTGGAGAAGTTCCTGTAGTAGATGTTACAAACGCTATAGTACCAACATTACCGGCAAAGATATGATCGGTTTCCTTACCATCGAGTTTAATGACGTATAATGGTTTGATAAAATTTACCGAACCAGTAACATCGATCTCAAAACTCGTAATAGTACTATCCGTAAATGTATAACTCAAATTTGTAGCAAGACCACTTGTACCTTCTTCAAAAACTTCGATTTTTGTACCTGTAATTGGGTTTGCAACGTTCGTAAACTTGATTTGTGGGTTTGTTGTTGCACCACTACTATCACTACCGGCCGGAACATACTCCTCGTCCATTGCTAATGGTTTACAAACCATTTTAACCTTTTTTCTCCAATCCGTAGATCCTATTTCAGTGTCCTGCATTCCGGAAATGTCAATAAAAGTATCATCGTCGTACGACCAAACGTAATTTGGAAGAACAGATTGTTCTGATGTTACGTTCGAACAATCGCCTGCGAGTGGGTCGTACCCGTCTACTTGGTCTGCAACTGGTGTAATAATTCGAACGACGTTTTCTTTAAGTTTTGCAAGATCGAGTTCGTCTTCGCATAGAGAATTACCGTTTGCAATATCAATAAAATCGATTTCGGCATTTTGTTTACCAACATCATCGAAGTATTCATCAACGAAATCGGCAAATTTAATCTCTGCTGGGAAACCAAACGACCAATCGTTCAATGTTTCAGGATCACCGTCCTGATCCTCGATAAATTTATTGTAATCGTCTTGGTTATCCGCCCACCAATCTCTTATTGTTTTACAAACTGTAGTATTTTTAGTACCATCGGCTTTGTAAAGTTTTGTAAGCTCTTCCTTCATTTTGTCCCATTTACGGTCCTTGACGTATTTTTGTGTCGAACCTGACATAAATCCAAGTCTACCTAGAGTTAGTAAAAGTAACCAAGTTACCACTAATATAACAATTATAACTGCGGCTATTTTTCCACCTGACATGAGTGTTTATATTATGGTATATTTTATTTTAAAACGAAAAATTAATAGATATTTGGCATTTTGAGAAGGGCCTTATCACAAGATCCACACTGGTCTTTTTGTTGTGCCTGGGAAGGTTTCAAAAGCGCTGGACCTTTTTCTTGAAGAAGTTTTCTGAAAGAATAATTATCCGCGAAAGATACAGCATTTTCTTTCATGATATAGTTATCGTAAAGTTGGGAAGAACTGTTTATAGTGAAGCATCGACCGTCGGCCATACCAAGTCGTTGTGACATTTTGTATATATTAGTATTACATTAGAAATTAATTTGTCTATTTTTTGTTGTGAGTTTCCATGAATTAAACCCTCTCGATTTTAAGTTTTTTATAACTTTTTCAATTTTATACCCTGAAAATTCATCGAACAATTCTTTTTTACTTTCATCACATGGTGATACTCTGACGTTTGGTATATCGTTAATGGTGTTATTAATATTATTATACGCAAATGCTATTTCCTTCAGAGTTTCCGCACCTGTAATAATGATCTTTCCTGTACCAAAAATACTTGTCGTTATCTCTTTCATATCTTTAGCCGGTCTGAATTTAATTTTAACCGCGGAGTATCTATCTGGTTCAAACGAAACTTTATATATCTCCGGATACTTACCGAAATGATTGGAAACGCTCCGAAGATTTATATTATAATTCAAACTGAAATTTGAATTTATCATAACGACTCTAAACGTATTTAGAGGTGGTATAAAATCCCCGCCCATTATACGTTCAAATATATCCGAAACTTCCTTTATTATACGTCTACAATCGAAGATATCAGAACACCCAGCAACTTGTATACTACCATTTGGAAAGATCTTTATTGATTTAGTACTGTAAATATCTTTATATACCAATGTAATCTGGTTATAAAAGGTTGTTGGTTTAAGTGATATCGTATATCCTTTAGACCCAATTTTACCAACGATAATTGGGGATACTTTTTCAAAAGCGTGTTTTATTTTTTCCATATCAATGTGTTTATCAAAGTTTGAAATCATTGTTATTGTAGTGAGTTTAACCCATGACGGTTTATATATATCGGGTATACTTGATCTAAACTCATCAAGTGTTAATAGATAAGATAAAGTAGTATTATATTGATGTTGGTTAGACATATTACTTAAAAAAAATATTACTTAAAGTTAACTTAGGTTTCCAATATATGCCGTGTATAAAATGTAAAAAAAAAGGGATTCCTATAGATTGTAAGTATTGTGGTCTAGGGTTTTGTTCTCGGTGTATCGTTTTAGAAATTCACGAGTGTAGTGGAATGAATTTGAAAAAGGAACAGGAAATAAAAGATTTAAACAAAAAACTTGAGTTTAAGGCTGACAAGAAATTTGGTATGGTTTAGATACTTAAAAAGAAAAGTAGTAATTTAAACAATATATGACATCTTTTGTAAAATCTGCTAAACAATTTATTAATGTCGAAAATAATGAAATTGAAATTGAAATTAAATACGATAAATATCTAGAAGGATTTGGTTACGAAACGTTTGTAGATCATTTTAACACGAATCTAATAGGTTCCACTAATATATATACAGTACATAAGAGTGGTAAATCTTTAAGGTACGAACAGTTTTTAAATACAATGGTTAACAATACGACAGAAACGCTTAGAAGATGTGTTTCTATTCAATTGGAAAACGTTTTATTTGAAAACAGGAATATTTTTTCGTTAATCAGGATTATGAATTCAGTTAAAATATTAGATAGAACCTTTATTCCACCTCTTATAAACCCGGTATGTTCTTGGCAAAAACGAATGGTTAAAGAATTTTGTTTAACAACTTTCCCAGATATTATAAAAACTTCAACAAATAATAGTAGGCTTCAAAAACTCTTTAGAGTATTACAATTAATAGAAGAAGACACGAAATACTAACCAGTCTAGTATACAGTTCGGTGTTATCATTTTCTAAACCTTTGTTTACTTCAATTTCATTTTTTTCTATATTCGTTAAACCCCTATCTATATTTCTTTTAGGAAGAAGTGGTCTAGATAGAGCACACTCTTCTTTTCTGTAGCCGGGTCTACCAACACCCTTTGATAAAACACCGCAAGCTGGGCTAACATACTCTTCTTGTCCTTCTTCGTGATCTGGTGATTTATATTTCTTAAAATCAAGTGTATGTTTACTTGTACCAGGTGGGAAAAAATTATCAACATTGGTAAATGGATTTATATCATTCATTGTATTTTGATCATCGAGCATTAACTGACTCATCTTTATTACTATTGAATAATATATTTTTTGTATTGGTACTGTGTTGATTTTCGATCAATAAAATATTAACCTTATTTATAATGAAAACATCGTATAAAATTATTATTGGTATTGTACTAATTTTTATTTTGAGTTATATTATTTACAAGTATATGTACCCAAAAGTATGTGATACAAAAACTATTCAATTAAATTCAGATATTATAAATAAACCTAGTGTTTCTACTGATGTACCAGAAATCAAAATTGATATTGAAGCACCAACAATTGGAACAGACCCAGTTGATATAAAACTAACTGGTGATTTATAAACCAATTTTGTTATTTTTACCCATTTTATTACCATACGTACTTGTATTTATAGGTCTGTCTATTGGTGTTACATTTTTATCAGTGTCGTGTAAATATCCCATATACTGAGAAACACCCGTTTGTATCTGACCTGTAGCAGTTTTTATTACAATACCGTTCATGAAACGGACTTGTTCCTGTACATTTGAATTTGCATCACCTGAATTATTAATAAAAACAACACGCATTATGCTATACAAATCGTCATTGTTTTGTCTATCTATGGAAACGCCAGTTTTATTTTTAAAGTCCTGACGTATCGCTCGTTGAAGTAAATTTATATTGAACTCTGAAAAGAATAAAGTATTCAAGGGAGTTGGACATTGTTTTATTGAATTTATATGTAAAGCGTCACACATTTAATATAGTCCTGGAAAAAAAGTC
>CERN01010040.1_pt1 | contig 13392 bp, 7 predicted proteins | sample 530761 | NCBI WGS metagenome assembly CERN01 (sample SAMEA2620947, study PRJEB7988) | marine metagenome | isolation source: saline water (ENVO:00002010), including | reverse complement strand
GATTTTACACCCTTTACACTTACATCAACAACTATAACAACAACTGAAACAAAATTATTCACAAATTACAACTCTGGTTTATTTAATCAATACACTGGTGAGACATATATCACACTTCAAAACGATGACGGAATAACACTAGATAATATAGTCAGTGGTTCAACAACTATAATTAAAGACCCTTGTCCTCAAATAGAACAAACAGATTGTGGATGTGACGTACCTGAGGATGATGAATCACTAAAGATTGACATATCTAACGCTACTCGACAAAGAGGTATATTAAATGAACTAGAAAAAGAAGAAAATTGTACAAAGGGTATGATAGGTCAATATTTAGTAGACCCTTCAGGTACTACCTATGGTGGTAATTATTATGAAGTAGAATATGAATTATACGACCCATACGGAACACCATCAACCACACATACTAACACAACAAAATGGATAGACTCAAATTGTTGTAATTTAATATTTTCAAACGCTAAGTCATTTTATCATGAAGAATATGTAGATGTAAGTAGTGGAGGAACTAACACACCTTTTGAATGGGAATTAGTTAATTGCGGATACCTTTGTGTTCCCCATTTTAGTTCATATTTTTCAGGCGTCACCACTTCACTTAGTAATGTCTACACACAAATACCTTGGCATGACTCAGGCAAAAGAGGTGTAGGTTCTACATTATCTTGTCAGTGGGTATTAGCAGGTCCAACAATAGGTGATATGGAATTAATTGGTTCTAATTACTATTTAAAATTTATAGACCCTAAAGGTGACTTGAGAGTGGTTAATACTGACACAGGGTTTTGCCCAGTAGGTCTTTACACCGCTGATTACAATTTAATTACAGACCCATACACAGGAGAAAAGGGATACGGCTGTATACTTAACTCTGACGGACTACAAGTACTTAGCGATAACCCAACTAAAACAAACGAAATATATCAATTATATGAACAAAGAGCTAGAAAAATAATTGGATGCTATAGTGATAGTAATTGATAACTAATAATATAACAAATATAATTTACTATTTTTTAAAATAAATTATATTAACTAATAATTATAATAAACTTACTTAATGCCAGCGATAACCTCATATAATACTAGCTGTAGAACTAGAGATTCTTACGAATCAGACGGATACACAATAATTGAATTGTCTGGCGGTACAGTTGGATTATACGAACCACCAACACTATCAGGAGGTACCTTAATTCAAAACCCTTCTATTAGTCACAGAACTAAACCATGTTGTGAGTTACTAGGGTATACATTTGACGTTATATCACAAGAATGTAGATGGGCGTTAGACGAATCAGAACTATTCAAGGTAATATTAAATCCAGAAGGAAACTCAAGCGTTTTATTCAATGTTGATGATAACGAAAAATGCGAATTAGAGGTTTCTTTCGATTATTTATTCGTGTTTGAGTGTGAAAAGTTACGACTAGCCAAATCCACAGCTATTGGTAGTTACGCATTTACTGGTTCAACTACCTTTGATGAATTACAATCATCCGCAAACACATTGAGTGTGGAATGTGATTTCTATCAAAACATAATAGATGAAGCAAATTTAGTACCATACGTAATTCAATACTTAGGTCCTGGTGCAACAGGGGCAGACGGAACAACCATTCCAAGTGACCCATCATTATATTATGGTGGCAACCTACCACCATTTTCTTACGGTGTTTTTGACCCTAACGTACTAAGCTATTGTTTAACCGACTTAGGTAAGCAAGTATGGGAAAGCACGGTAGTAACTGGTGGAACATGGTTAGCTAGTTATGGTACAGACACAACAACGTACACTAACGAACAAGTTAAGACATTCATTGAAAGTGAGCCAAATCCAGGTGACTATCATACAGCCACATGTAATTATTCTATATATGATAGAGAAAGAGCTGAAGATACAATATCTACATACACACCATTACTAAATAATTGTAAAAATGAATTACAAATTATATCTGGTATGACAGCTTCTATTGTATCTGGTATACAACCTGAACCATATCTACCAATAGGTGTATGTAACTCGTATATTGACATGATTGAGCAATTTGAGGTAGCATTTACTGTTGAGTTAGAAAGTACTGGAACAACAAAAGTATTTACAAGTGTTTATGAAGAAACGATAATGAATATTGGTTCTGACAACCTATATAATTATATAAATTCTACATCTGGTAAAACAGGTATATTAATTAGTGGTGATACAGGGCTTGTGCCAACACTTGCAGAAAGTGAATTATTAAGTAGTAATCCCGACTTATGCACACAAATTAGGGACAACTTAGTTACGGATTTATTTAATCAATACTTAGAAACAAATGAATTACCATCTACTCAAGAAGAGCAGGTTAAAATATTTACTGAATTAACTGGGTGGTACCAATCATGCTGGCTTAACTATAAAACTACTATTACCGATAAACTAGTTTTAGACGCAATAGAAAATAAGAACATAAATATTTCAATATCAATAAAAAATAGTTGTACAGATTTCACAATCCTATTAGATAGGATTAAGATGAATAAAGTATGTACTAAGGTTGATAATGTAAAAAAATTCATATCAGAACCACCAAAGTTTGAATTGACTAAGGTTGTTGATAATAAAAAAACATGGCTTTCCAACAAAACAAGAGATGAAAGATTCTTTGATTTAAAATATAGAGGTACTGAATACAATACCAACCACCATAGGCTAGTAATCAACACTAAAGAAGTAGACTTAAACTTAAGCCCCTCTAGGGCAGTTGAGCAAGATGTTTGGTGTTATGTTTCAGACAATAACTGTATTCTTGAAGGATGTATTTCTAGTGGGGAAACATACAACTCGTTTAGTTGTCCTTCTGGATACACACTAGACGTTGATGGAGATAGCTGCACAGAACTAATAACAACAGCAACCACAAGTGGGTCTACAACATACACAGTAGGTCCTGGTATAGGTTTAACTAGTTCAATACACTACTTGTCTAGAGGTACTATATTCGTTGAAGATGTAACAGACAAACAATGGCCAATATACTGGACTGGAACAACTAAAGACAATTGGGTCGGACCGTATTACAATACGGATTATTTAACAGATTCTAACGGAAACTACTTAAAACACAGTGGTTTTGGTATTAATAAATTTTCGGATGGGACACTACAATACTCATCACCAAATGCGTTTAGTGGTATTAAGAGTAGATTTGGTAAAAATAATGGAGACATACTTTACGGGGTATTTAACCCCAACATACTTTGGGGTGGTACAAATGGCTCAGTATCAGCTTCAACATTTAATGACTTAACAAGTACAAATAAAGCTGGTAGGTTATTAAACGCTTCAGTTTGGTCTAATCCAGGAACACTACCAATTCAAGAATGGATTGGTTTATCATATTGTCTTGAATTAACCGAGACAAAAACATATAGGTTAGGTTTTGCCGCTGATGATGAGACAAGAATAAAAATTAACGGTGAGTATTTAATAAACCCAACTACAGCACCAGTACATGACGCTGGAATACATAACAACTTCAGTATTTCTTATTCAAGAAGTATTCAAAGTTATGTAGTTATGGGTGTTAGACTGTCTGCTGGTAAAAATATAATAGAGATAGAAGGATATAATAATGTTAGTGGTATATCTGGATTTGTTTGCGAAATATATGACGCTAGCGAAGCACAACTTAAAAATATTAGATTTGAAAGTGAGTTAAATTCTGTTAGGGTGTTTAGTACAATAGATAGGGTAGGAAGCACTTTTGACTTAGGTGAAAATAGCGCTTATTCATGTCCAGCAGGTTATTCGTTAGACACATGCGCATCAGGCTCTACAGTATGTACTAAAATTAATAGAATCACAAGAGAAGATGAGCAATTAGATGAATATTGTCCTTGTGACGGATTCCCTTTGATTGTTAAGGATTACGAAAACGCCACACTTGAGTTACCTCTTTCAGGTTCAATAGTGACTGTAACTTATGATTCCGAATGCGATGACACTCCAACAGTTACAACAACAACTTCAGATTTCGAATGTGATGACATTAGTTCACTTGTAAGTAATTATGGAACTACTACTACATTAAAACCTATTAATGTGATAAAGGGTGGTACAGCCTATGCCATAGGTACAGGTACCACTACATCATTTGACGGTTTCTGGATTACAGAAGAAAATGACGGAACCATTGGTGTTTATATATCAAAATGGGTTAGCGGTACAACAAATACACAAGAAAACGTATCTAGTCAAGTAACTGAAGAATGTTGTAAGGTAATTGATGATGCGTTTGATATATATGCTGACATGTTTAATCAAGGTATTAATACATATCCAAACGCAACTTGGGATAAAAACACTAATAAGTGTGTTTACGGTAAGTGTGGTGATAATGGATGTATTGATTTAGATGACGTTTTAACAACAGAGCTTAATCAAATAGATACGGTAAATGAATTTGCTAGTGTATTAGGTAGTGAATTAATTGATGTTAAAAATAGACAAACAATAAATAGTTACCCAACACTAAAAATGCTTTACGATAGATACAATAGTCGTTCATTAGAATTTTGTGGAATTGACAGTTCTAGGTATGATTATTCTGACATGGATTCATTTGGTAAAACTGTAGGTGATTATTGGATTGACTTAATAGAGCAAGTTGTCCCAGCAACGACTATATGGGGTTCAACATATGCTTATAAGAACACTGTATTTGACCAACAGAAGTTTAATTACAAGCGAAGTAATTTATACTTGTGTAATATACCAACTAGTGGGACAACATCATCACCAACAACAATATCGTCATCACCAACAACAACTGGTAACACAATACCTACAACTACACCCCTAGCAAGTGATTCTACGGTTAGTGTAATAAGTCAAGTGCTACCTAGCCCTATTCCTACAACTGGAACAACATCTCAGTTGGTTACAATACAACCATCAATAACTAGATGTGATGGGGTTTGGATAAAAAATACTGGATGCGAAAGTAACTTCATAGGAGAAGTTACAACAATTGATAATAACGGTACAATAATACCAAGTTAACACTATTTATAGATATGCCATCATTAATAAAAAATATAGTAGGAAAAGTATCAGACAACATAAACAGTGGTGTTGAAACTATAAAATCTGTTGAGACTTCGTTTGGTCACGAAGAGTGGTTCAAAGTTGGACATCTAGAGGTCTTTATACAAAATTATAAAAAGGTAACCGAAGCAACTAATTTAAATAAGAATAGGGATATAGGTTTAAGTGTAAATAATAATAGAGAATTTATTGAATTACAAATTTCGTATTAATGAGCTACCAAGAAAAAATATATAGTCAAAATGGTAAATGTGATAGAAACTTTACAGGTCCAGTAGTAAACACAAGTTCAGACATATGTGTATTTAACAGACCATCATTTACAATGAGTGGTGCAAGTAGTATTGATTGTCCTGAAATAACTTGTAGTATTAGTGGAGTACCATATAATGACTTATTTACAGGGACTACCGAATGTTTTGAAACAAGCGCACTATCAGGTTCATGTTTCAATAGTATTGATTGGGTAACCAACGTGTACGAGGATGACGTTTTAAAGTACTCTAACGAGATACATAGCTCAACTAGTCTTACTGGGTCAGTTATTGACATAACCACCTTTAGTGGTTCCGTAGTAACCGCATTCAATACACTTAATTACGACTATTCGTTTAGTGGTACAGAATTTACAATAGATAAAGAAGTTAGGTTTGAAAATATAAAACTAGAATTAACTACTAAGTTAGATTATGACGCAAACTGTCCTGTAACTGGCAACACCACTGGGTTTACATCATGTAGTTGTCCAGCTGGATACACAGCAACTACAGCATTAGATGACTGTCAAAAATTCACAATAACAGCCTCAACTTTTAACGGTCTTGGTCCAACAATAGGGCTACTACCCAACAACAAAAAGCTGTCAGATTATGCAAGATTTGGGGCTAGATTCTACGAAGACGCAACAACAAGACCAAAACCCTTAGTCAAGGTTAATAGTAGTAACGCATTAGAAGACAACTCTAATAGTGTACTTACATATGAAAGCGTAATTAGTAATTTATGGGGTGATGATGACGCAAACAAGGGTAGATTAAACAACGCAGGTTTAAATATGCCACAAACAGGTTCAACCTGGTATGGATTTAGTAAGTGTGTAGATATACCTTCATCTGGTGTATACAACATAGGTATAGCTGCGGACAATCAATGCCGACTCAGAATAGACGGTGAATTGTTACTTAACTTAAACGCTAGTAACACATTTTCATTTAATTACTGGCATGTGATACCAATAACATTAACCTCTGGTAAACATATAGTTGAAATGGAAGCCATGAATGACGCTGGTACAGACGGAGCATTTGGGGCTGAGATTTACAATGCAACATCAGAGGTTTTATCTGGATACACTACAGAAGCTCAATTATCAGCTGTTACAATATTTACAACAACTGACTTTGCAGGTGGTTATTGGAATTTAGGTGAAAGTGGGTCTAGTGCTGGATATTACTGCCCTACTGGATATTCTTTAAATACATGTGGGGGTGGTCTAACAGAATGTATTAAGATTGAAAACGCAGATATAACGTGTGTATTTACTGGAGCTTGCGAAACAAAAGAAACAGTATGTGATTTAGACTTCAGCGGTATAACACTTAATGATAGCAATGTATACGTGTTAACGGGTGAAACTGAAGCATTTGATTTGACATTTGACTTTACAGCAAATACGGAATCATTTGAAACGGCAAATGCTTTATTTAAATATGATATTTATAAATTTATACCAGAATTAGGTTATTTCAACAACACACCTGTATTCACTTCAGACTATTACGAATGGTCTAGTATTAGTGGAACAAGTGCATTTACAACTTCAGTAACAGCAAATACTATAAATCCAGACGGTGAATATTTAGTTAAAGGTCATTACATACATGATATTTGTACTGAATTTGCTAGCAAACTGAACTACAAGTATTCAACAATATTAGATACTAGTGGAGATTCGTTTGGCTTATACAAACCAACTAGGGACTTTTATTTTATAGCCTTTAGTGATGCCGACGTTCCTCAACTAACACCAGTTGACACTGGTACAAACCCAATAGGTGCGTTAACAGTTAGCAGCCTAATGTTGGATGGTTCTACATCAGAATTTTTATTACCATTTAGTCCAGGGGATTATATAATATCATTAAACGGTATTACATTATCACCAGAGTTAGATTACTCTATAAATGTTGTTGATAACGGTACTTTTGTAACTAACACTGTATTACTATCTGGTGCAACTGTTAGTGGTGATGTATTAACGTATGCATACACTAACAGTGAATTAAGCAACAATATCAAGTCCGATACATTTGATATTGATAGCCCAATAATTAGTGGCGCTACTAATGCTCAAGGTGAAAATAAAGTTTATTTTAATACCGACACCAATAAGTATGAGATATATCTAAGCATGACACCTATAACCAATAACGATATAGCGATAACCTTAAACGGTGTGTCATTAGCTATAAATATAGACTACTATCAGTCAATAACTAACCCTAATAGAATAATATTTGAGGGATATTTAGCACCTAACGACATATTAAACGCTTATTATAATACAAATACAAACGCACAAGGTAATCAATTTGGGACATCAATAAATGTTGGATGGACAATAGAAAACCCACCTAGTCAAGTTAACGGTATTTTCACTCTTGAAATTTCAACTAATAAAAACTTTACAAATATAATATCTTCAGCCACCACACTATACAGTATAGGCGTAACTAGTTATTCCGCTACTGCTAATTTATTAGGTAATGTTGGTGATAAACAATATTATAGGATTAAAAATGATAAGGATTTCACAACACTATGTAATGAGAAGATTAAAACATCAGCATTTAGTGAAATTTCAAATATAACAATACAAACAAATGTAAATAATGCCTACTAAACATTTATTTTTTAGTATTTATTATTAAAATAAGAATAAACTATATTTATAAGATATGAGCTACATAATTAACAACACAAGCGCCTTCGTTAATATAAAGTTAACTGAAACTGGTAGACAAAAGCTAGCACAAGGACGACTAAACTTCACGTCATGGGGTATAGGTGATTCAGAAATTAACTATGATAGAGAAGCTATACATGATTTAACTACTTCTGCTACGGATGTTTCACTTTCTGGTAGTAGTAGAATTTTAAGACCTGTTGATAGACAGCCAGATATTAAGTCGTACATTACAGCAAATAGTAACAATAATAATAACTTGAATACATTAAATTCAGGTCAAATTAGCACTATTAAAGCGATTGTTAATAATAAAGCAATAGATAGAGGATTTTTTAGTGGTGACGGTACAACTCACATTACTTACACTTCAAGCACTTACAGTCAAGGGACTAGTACTGTTGTATCACTAGCTGGTGGTAAAACACTTGTAATTGGTACTGGAGCTACATTTAATGTTGGTGATTACGTACTACTTAAAGTAGGTAATGACACAGTAGGTACTCTTACACCAAATCAAAACACAACACCAGTACCAAACTTATGGTATAAGATAGAACAGATTACAGGTGTAGGACCATCTAAGTCTGCTATTCTTGATAGAGAACTACCTACCAATGGTGCTTCATCAGCTGAATCTCAAATACTTATCTACCCAGGTGGTGAAGTATATGGTGCGTATGGATTTGAAACAACAACACCGTACTGGAACAGTAATACATTAGACTTTGCTGGATGTTGTGATGTATCATGTGGTGATGTACCTGTTTGGAATCAAAACTCTGTTTGGTGTGAAAACCTTGCAGGTATGACTGGTACAGGTATTACAAATATAACAGCAACACCTAATGAAAGTTTTGAGAAATTTGGGTCTAATGGATTTTTAGGTCAAAAATTCCCATTCTTTGAAGTTGATTGTGTTGGTGATAAAATAGGAAATGATATTTGTGCTAATCCAGGTGAATCTGTGATAGACGATGCTAAGAAATCAATATCAATACTACACTACACAAATAACACAATATCTAACTATTACGGTGAGTTCTTCTTTATTGATGGAGCTAACAACAAGACACTTTCATTACAATTACCAGACTTAATGTATCATAGAAGAAATTACGGTACAGAAAGCGGAACCACTATGGGTATGAAGTTCATAGCCACAGGTGCCACAAAATTTGTAGGTTCTTCTGACTTGGAATATGTAGACTTAATTGAAGACCCTTCATTAGTTAGTGGTGGTGAAAAAGTTGTAGGTAGGGTATTTCCACAATTAAAAACGGTAATATTTGAAGATGATGAAATTATAGCTGCAACATCCTACAAGTCTAATAGAAACTGGACACTACCAGCTCTTAAAGCTAAGCTTGTAGCACCAGCTACTGGAGCAGCAAATGGTGTTTTACCTACGAAAAAAACAATGTATATTACATATAGTTTTGAAAACACTACTGGTTCTGGACTTACTACAACCCTACCAGCTCAGTATTACACAAAAATAGAAAATAATACATCAACAGCTAAGGATGTCGAATTCAATATTGAAAGTATTGATTTACTACCGTATATGAGAAAAGAAGAAAAAGCTGGTTATGATGGAATGGGGTTCTCAGCTAAGGAGTTTAAGGTATTATATCAAATAGTAGAAGATTCAGATGATAGACCGTTATCAAACGCTTGGAAAGTTCATGACTTTACTAGTACTGCGATAACAACAGTAGCTAATGAAACAATAGACCCAAAGTTGTTAGAAATTCAAAATCCAACAACAAATGGTTTCTTAATAGATTCAACAGTATCTGGAAGTACAAACACTTTTAGTATCATAGATTCATTAGATATGGCAACAAACTCTTCACCTGAAAAACTTCAGTTTGGGGATGAGAGATTCTTTTATGGTAACTTAGAAACTTATATTGGTGCCACAATATTTAAAACGGTTTTTAATATTAACTTATCAGCGGACGACTTTCAAACTACAGCCAACCCAACCAGGCCTAATAGCCTTGTAAATCCTCCAGACATTAGAGTGACTGAGGTTGGTATTTATGATGACGACAATTCATTGGTAATGATTGGTAAATTAAGTAAGCCAGTTAAATTAAGCTCAGGTAACACTGTAATGCTTGAATTAGCAATTGACTTTTAAAAAAAAATATATAGATGGGATTTTTAGATAACACAACAAACTACGAACTAATTGCGAAATTAACGCCGCAAGGAAGAACAAGATTAATTACTAGTACAAATAGTTTAATTAAGACATTTAGCCTTGGTGACTCAGATGCATATTACGCTACATTATCAGGGCTTACTGGCGGTGAAGTTCCAGCTGTGTCTGGTAATTATAACGGTAAAGATGTTAGTAATGGTGGGAGTAATTACATGCTTAGAAGCACTCTTAGTTACAACGCTAACACTGACAAGAAACCAGTTGATATCGCATCTATGTCAGTTAGTACTTCACATGAACATCTTGGATATAATATGTTACACTTTAGTGGTAATGTCATCACACAAAACTTAGTTTCTCTTTATGATACACAAACTGACAGACTTACAAATTTATACTATTCATTCGGACTACCAATAACTCCACAAGAATTAAATACTTATACTGGACTTACAATCAATCAAGGTGGTTTAAAGAACACAGCACTTAGTAATCTTGCTCAAACAAAAATACTTGTAGTAGGGGTTGATATTAAAGAATATTCTGAATTAATAGATGGTAAAAGTATTAAGTTAAATATAGAAACAAGTGCTTCAACATACACTATATATGGTTCTTATGAAAATACAAGTACAATATTAACTAATCAAGACGCTTCAGTGGTTGACAAATCTTTAAACATAACTAGATTTGGACCTAACAGAGCCCTACTTTTTTCAGATTCTATTCAAAAACCAAATAATGACTCAAGCAAGAGTTGGGCAACTGGTTACGGGCAGAGCAAACCATTCAGTGTAAATGGTAAGGAATTATATAATGTTACAACAAATGCAAACGTATCTAAGGTTGCTGACAAACCAATAGGTATTGCTTATTTAGACAAGGGGTTTATGGTGATAACAGAACCAACAATAGTTAATTCATTTAACTCTAGTTACTCTGGAGCCACTGGAACGACAATTAATTTTGACACGGTTAGAAACAAGGTGTCTCAATCAATTACATGTATTGCAAATAGAGGGGAGTTTGGAGTATCTAATAATCCAACGTGGAGTCCTGGGGATACACCTAGAATTACTGAGGTAGGGCTTTTCGATTCCAGCAACACACTTATTGCAATTGGTAAGCTAAATAAGACATATGAAAAATCAGCTAATGATTTTGTAGCCTTTAATATAACAATAGACTATTAATACTTTACATTCCTAAATTATTTATTATACTTAATTAAAATAGTATATAATGGAATTAGAAAACAATAAAAATAGTTTTGTATTAGGGCTTGACGTATCAACCAAGACAATAGGTATTGCCTTATTTGAAAACACTGGTAAATCAGGTAAATTAAAATTACTACACCATGTAACACCTCAGGTAAAGCCAAAACCAAAAAGTGATATGCAAACGCTTTTTGAAAAAGCTAGAATTTTTGAAGAAGAGTTCTTAATTAAATACTTAGACCTAGGTATTGACAAGGTAATAATAGAAGAACCTTTAGTACGTTCAAATAACGTAAACACAGTTGCAACTCTATTAAGATTCAACGGTATGATTTCTAGGTCAGTGTATGAGATTCTAGGTATAGTTCCAGACTTTATATCCTCTTATGATGCTAGGAAATACGCATTTCCAGAATTAATGGGTAAAAGAACAAAAACTAAAGCTGGTAAACCATTTACCGAGGCTCAAATTAAAAAGAAAGACCCCGTACTTTTTGGCTCACTACCTTACGATATTGATAAGAAGCAAGTTATATTCGATAAAGTATCTGATTTGGAACCTCAAGTAACTTGGCTTTACAAGAAAAATAGAACACTTAAAAATGAAAATTTTGACATGAGTGATGCATACACTTGTTGTTTAGGGTATATGCAAAAAGAAGGTTTTTGGTCTTAAAATTTGCAATTTAAATAAAATTTTAATATATTTGATTTTATGTCTCAAATAATATCAGATATTTTAAAACAATTTCTAGGTGAACCAGCTGAGCATAACGAGAGTAGTGGACAAATGTCGTTTGATTGTCCAGCCTGTGCTGAAGATAAAGGGCTACCTAATGGTTGTGGTGATGGTAAACATAAACTAGCATTAAATTATAAAAAAAATATATACCAGTGTTGGGTATGTAAATTTGAAAACAACATGCATGGTACAGTACCAAACCTTATAAAAAGGTATGGGAATAATAAAATTCTAAAAGAGTATCAAATAGTAAGACCTAATAACTTTGATACCAACCATCAAACTATAGAAATTAAACCAGACTTAAAGTTACCAGTAGACTACAAAAAAATATCAGAATCAAACTACAACGACCTTAACTACGGCAAGGCTTACAGATACTTAAGAGAACGTGGTATAACAGATACCATTATTAAAGACTATAACATTGGATTCACTGTAACTGGTAAATATCACAATAGAATTATTATACCATCTTATGATGAATCAGGTGATTTAAATTACTTCATATCAAGAGCTTGGGATAAATGGAAAAAACCAAAATATTTTAACCCAGATATACCAAAACAAGAATTTATATTTAACGAACACACTATTAATTGGGATGGTACGATATATTTAGTCGAAGGAGTGTTTGACCATATAGTGGTTCCTAACTCAATCCCATTGTTGGGTAAAACCATGTACCCTAAATTAAAAACAATGTTATTTAATAATGCTAAATCAGATATTGTAATACTCTTAGATGATGATGCTAATGATAACGCTATTGAAATTTATAAAGACTTAAATACTGGTACACTATATAACAGAATAAAGAAGTGTACACCACCAACAGACACTGACCCATCGTTAATATTTGAAAGAGAAGGTAATCGTGGTATTATTAAATTACTTAGAAGTTCAGAAAAGATACTAGAAAGTAATCTTTATTAATTATAAGATGCTTGCCATAAATCATCACCAATCTTAGACGCCAATTCATAAGTATCTTCATCGTATTGTTGTGCGGTACCTAACAAAGCCTCATAGTCTTTATTTGGTTCCATAGTATAACCTGAGTTAAATATGATTAGAGCCTCTTTTTCGTTATCTGTTAATTCATCAAAAGCCTCTTGTCTTTCATCATCTTCAACTTCGCTAGTTGGAAATAAAATATCATAGTTAAAGTTT
>CERN01000582.1_pt1 | contig 13566 bp, 15 predicted proteins | sample 530761 | NCBI WGS metagenome assembly CERN01 (sample SAMEA2620947, study PRJEB7988) | marine metagenome | isolation source: saline water (ENVO:00002010), including | reverse complement strand
ACTCCCCCATAACATCTGGTTCGTGAGGGTATCTGCTTTCTGTTAGACTTGTTAAAGGAAAAGGGTTTTTAGTGTTTCTTTGGTTTTTAATATGAATGCTTTTGCATTTTTCTGAACAGATAATATCTGTTCCTAAAGGCATAGGGGTTTCACAAACAATACAAAACCTTACTTTTTCTTCATTAGTTACATAATAGTATCTGCGTTTGCGGACAATACTTCTACAAGTCTCAGAACAATACTTACGTGTTTTTGAAGTGTTGTTCTCATAAGTAAATTCTTTTTTACATTCACAACAAGTTGATTTGTGTTCTTTGGGAGCCCTTGATGTTTCTATGTAAATCGCACGGAGAGGTTGTTTTTTAACAACATCTAAAACAGGGAGGAATTCTATAAATTTAAGGAATCCCTCAATCCTGTCCATCTCATTACTTCCAGTCCCACCCTGTGTGTGGTGCTACTGTTTTATTATGGTCAAAAACTCTTATGCTCTGTTTTTCTAACCATTCATTAAACGCTAGACGAGTTTGGTCTTTGTCTTTAAACGTAGAGTAGAGTTCAGACCACTTATCACGGGCTATGTTTTTGCCGTAATAATAGTCGCCACTTCCTAATTTACATCTAGTAACAATTTGCCATATACGTTGTTTAGTTAGGTCGTGTTCTTTTCCTAACGCTTCTAACGTAACAGGTTCTTTTTCGTCTGTCCACTGGTCGTAGATTGACCTATAACGAGCCGAGTACATTTCTGCATCTTGTTTCGATATACCTTTCATATTTCCTCCGTATCACCCCAACTTGTGCCGAGTTCTGTATCTACAACAAGGGGCACAGAAAGCTTAACACAGTTTTCCATTATTCTTGCAACTTTATCTGCTTGTGCCTTGTCTTCTATAGATATGTCCACTTCGTCGTGAACTTGTACGTGAGGAACAATTCCTTCCTCCCATAGATCCAACATTGCTAACTTAGTCATGTCAGCTGCTGATCCTTGTATCAACCTGTTTAGGGCTTTATATGTATAAGATCGTTTTATATTGTCTCCATATTTTTCTTTAGCCTCCTCATAAGGCAAGGGAGTGCTTCTATCGTACCTGTGTTCCCATAGGTCGAAGTGACAACGTCTCCCTGCAAGAGTCCGTATAAATCCTCTATCCATTGCTACACGAGCACACTGATCTTGTAGACCTCGAATAAAGGGAACTTTCTCATGGTATTGTGTGAGTAGACCTTCTGCTTCTAATTCATCAAGTCCTAACTCTTTAATTAGTTTCTGCTTACCCATTCCGTAGCTTAGTCCTAAGTTAATATTTTTAGCCTGTTTACGCGGTATTTTAGCCATATCGGCTACTATCTGGTGGAAATCCGCGTTCTTATCCCTATAGGCGTTTACGGCGTCCTCAGCCCCTATTAGCTTCATCTCGTTAGCGTAGTGTACGGTAAGTCTAGGTTCTTGTTGTGAGTAGTCAAACAACCCCCACTGACAACCTTCCTCTGGAATAAACAAAGAACGTATTAATGCTCCTAGTTCAGGATCCCTTGCAGGCACTTGTTGTAGGTTAGGGTTACTGTAACTAAAACGACCACTAACTGTGCCCCCCGAGTCGTTTCTTAAAGGGTGGGCTTCCGCGTGTATCCTTCCGTTTACTGCGTGTTCTGATATCATCTTTTCGATAAACGTAGTTCTAGCTTTATTTAATTTTCTAGCTTCTACAATCATTTTAGGTAATTCGTGTTCATGACTTTCTAGCCACTGTCTTTGGAAACTAGCCATACCTTTTTCTGTTCTTGGGTAAGGTAGATTATTTTTATCGAATACTTTTTGTAGAGATGCGTTAGCCCAAAGGTTTACGTCTTCTCCATACTTACGCTTAATTTCTACTAATAGTTTTTGTTCTCTGATAGATAAGTCCTTACTTATTTGTTCTGCTCTTTCTTCATCTACTCTGACGCCTCTCCAACGCATTTCAATTAAAAGAGGTATTAACCTACATTCAAGTTCGTAGATTGCTTCTAAACTTTGTTCTTTTATTTCTTCTTGTAATTTATCGTATAGCTTTAAAGTGAGTGCTGCATCTTGTTCACCATAGGGTCCAACATACTTAGAGTGTAGCTTATACATTTCTGATTTGGGATTAATCCCCCAAGCCAAGGCAGCATCTTGCAATAACGACTCGTCTTTTCGTTCTCCACAATACTCTTTTCCGAGTGCGTCAAGTGAGTAGGAGTATCGATTCTCATCTATAATTGGAGCAGCAAAAATAGTATCAAGGATTTTACCCTTTATCTCTACCCCTTCCCTTCTCAACCAACCAACATCATATAGTGCGTTGTGAAAAACAACTTCGCGCTCTGAATGAGAGAGCGTATTTTGTAGCCATCGCAAGACAACTGCCTCATCAAGGTTGCCACCGCCTTCATGGCGAATCGGAAAGTAACCTTTCCAATCTTTAGTGGCGACACCTACTCCCACAACATGACCCTTATTGGTCGCCCATCCTGGACCTGACACCAATAAGTTTGGGTCATACGTCTCTAAGTCTATTGCGATACGTTCGTTCTTCGCAAACTTAGGAAAAATATCTGGTATAGACCAGTTACTTTCGGGAGAAAACATAGGAGTTTGTTGCATTATTTCTTTTTCTTTTTAACCCTTCTAACAGTGGTCTTTTTAGCAACAGGTTTTGTAGCTTTAGCTTTCTTTTTAGGAGCCATACCACCCACCCATGCTTCATTAACGTCTGGAGTAGACTCATCGTCTGCTACATACGTTCCTTTCTTAGTTCTAGCACGTTTAGGTTTCGGGGCTTCTTTAAGAACAGGTGCTTTCTCAAACTTTTCTAAAGTTACCTCTCCCTCTTTTATTTTTGTTTCAATAACAGTTTCCTTTTGAGCCAAAATCTCTTTAGCTTGTTGGTAAGGGCTTTTACCCTCAGCATCAGCTACGATTGGCTTTCTTGGTTTTCTTCCTGCGGTTCTTCTGAACCAGTCGAATATTCCCATTTCGTTTCCTCCATATCTTGAGTTTCCTCGTTATGTAGAATAAAATCTTCAACGAGTATTAAATATCTTCGTAAGTCTCGAATATCATCGAGTAGACCAGCTTCACCCTTAAAGGCTTCACCCGCTTCAAAAATATCCCACGCATGTCTTTCAGACTGGTGTTCTATTCTATCAAACTTACGAGCCAACATCATGAAAGCACCCACGCCACCGCGACGCCTCCAAGAATTCCCATATGATTCTTCAGCTTTTTTCAAAGCTTCTAAATCTCTTTGCGCTATGTTGCGCATATTTTCCCATTTATTATCGGGCATTTTTATCTCCTTTATTATTTAAAGACCACGACAAATCTCGCTTTTTTATCCAGTCGAAACAAGCCGTCATCCAATCGTTCGGGAGAATTTTCATAACTTCTCTATAAGCTTTCAAATAATCCCTTTCTTTATGCGCTTGAAAAGATTTCACCATAGGTATGGCAATATCTTTAAACGCGGGGTTCACCCAACCGTCATCATAAGCATGAATGTCGCTTGGAAGAATACTAAAAAATCTATCTAATTCCCAATCAAATACTTCAGGTTCTACTATAAACGTTGTATGTACTGGGTTTTCTAAAGTGTCGTATGGGTTTTTAATTTCTGAATAACTCCAAAGATCTATCTCTAATCCTTTTACCCTTTCCCATACTTCGTTGTGGTATATGTGAAAACTGTCACTAACTTGTCTATACGTTCCTATACCTACTCCTACGCACTCCGCCATGTATTCTTGTAACATAGACATATGTACTGCGTTAGCACCGTAGGCTCCCCAAAGCATGTCGTTGGATCGATTACATACGGTCATCTGTAGCTTTTTATCTCTAATCTTAAAATATATATTCGTGTTACATGGAACATCTTTTCCGTCTCGGTTTAAATCTTCTTTTACATCCCACATTTGTAAAACACATCTTCTATCTTCAGGGTTATCCTTTAGTTGTTGGATGATTATTTGAAGTTGGTCTTTTTCAAAGTAGTCTTTCCAACGCCAACCATAGGCACCCCACAACGTTTCACCGTCATCTGAAAAATCTTCCATAGACTTAACGTAATAGGTGAGTGGTTTTAAATCATTTCTACCCGCTAACATCCAAAGTCCTTCTATAAAATGAAAGAAAGGGTTAGCGTCCCGTAGTTTAATCAACATGACTCTTTCCCAAGGTCGTTTATACACTGTGGTCACAGGTTCTAAAGCTTCGAACGTAATACCGTTTCTACTCTTTTGTTCCCTAAAGTTTCTAGGGTCTTGGAATAAATCTAAACCTAACAAAAAAGCATCGTTAACGTTTCTAGCGTTTATTACCTTCATTCTGATTCGTGATACGCTGAAGTTATTTCGTTAACTAAAAACCCTAATTGGTCGTTGCTTAATTGAGGTAGTTTTTTCTTTAAGAATCCAAGAGCCATACTATAGCTTGCTGGAACTTTAAGAAAGAATGCTACTTCTAAAAATTGCGTATAGTAAATGTCAACTACATCACCATACTCATCTAATAAATCAATCGCTTGATCTTTATATTTACTCATTATTTTCTCCTTCTAGTAAATCTTCTATTAATGGAAGATCTTTGTTATATTTATAAATACTTCGTGTTGTTCCTTGTTTATTTAAAATTCGAGAATATTTATCAAACTCACAAAGTCCTCCCTCTACTTCCCTCATTTCAAAATTATCTAAATTAATCAAATTAGGGTTAAGTTTTTCTTGAGCAATTTTCCATAACTCTTGCATTTCTTCGTTCCAAGAATGAGTTCTTCTACAAAAATCTAAATCTCTCCCTGTTAAACGATTAAGTCCTCTCATGGCTCCTGGACCAGCATTAGCCCAAGTAAGAATATCTTTAGCGTCTTCTAATAAGTAAGTGTGTCTTAAATCGGTTACTACTTCGTAAGACATGAACGGTCCCATGTAGGGATAATCCCTTAAAAGTTCCCAAGTGTGTTCTAAAGAAGATTTTCCTTCTTCTCGTTTCATTTCTAATGCATCGATTAGGTATTGCCTGTCTCTCCACATATGAGAGACACACTCCGCTACACCTGTTACCTTGTCCATTCGGTTAGGGGTTTTAACTATAAAGGCTCCTGTTACCCATTTATTTTGTTTAGTTATTTCTTCAATTGCTTTTTTCCTATCCCAATTACGCAAAAGGTTGTGTTTAAGTAATGTTCTTCCTGTTTCAATATAATTAAACCAACGGAATATTACTGTAGCCATAAAAACATCAGGAGAATCTATCAACGGATCGCGGATATGTGTTCTAAACCAACGAGTTGTTCGGTCGTCCTCCCTAAAAACTTGACAAAACTTATATTTTTGTAATATTTCATCATCAGTCCAAGGTGGTTCTTGGTTTAATTTTTCTTTAGCTATTCTTATCAACTCCCGTTCATGAAGCCAATAGAAATAAATATCTAATTGTTCGGGTATAAACTTCACTTTTTCCTCAGTCTCCACGCACAGTTGTTAGCTATCTCAGGATAGAACACGGCTGCTGCCATTCTAAAGAATTGTTTCCCAAAACGTTCTTGTAAAAGTAAAAGTTGTTCGGTACTCCACCCGCCCTGAGTATAGTTGTCTCCAGACATAGCTTTTCTTAATTTAGGTAGTTGTATAAACGTTCCTGTTACCGCTTCAATATGAAAGTTTCTTTCTAGTTCTTCTTTAAGTTCTTGAAACCCCCACTCATATACATGATCTTCTGGTAGCTTATCGTTAGAACCGTCGTGGTTCGGAGTAGACACATATCCTATAGAATCAGTTCTCATAACTCTAGCTACTTCGTCAAGCCACGCGGGAACAAATTCTCTACCCATGTGTTCTATAACTTCGGTAGACCAGAAAAAGTCTATACTTTCACTCGGTAAGTCTAGTATCGGATTTGTAGTAAGGTCTTGTATACGGATTTCTCCATTAAAGTTCTTAAACCAAGTAGAGTCTTTTAACTCTCCTCCACCGTTTGACCAAAAAGGGTTTTCTAATTCACACGCGGGATCGATATCGTAACCGTGATAAGAACGGATAATATCGGATTTCTTTACAACGTAAGCTTTATATAAAACTCTTAAAGACCAACACTCACCACAACCTATTTCTAAGGTGTCCAGAGGTCTGCCTAATAGTTTAGCTTCTTCTATGGCTAAACTAGCTATTTTATCGAATCGACTCATATGAGCCAGTTCGTCGGGTCGCCAGTTGCCTAGCACTCCCGCAGACGCTAAATCCATACGAGTATTTTTACTGTCGTTTTCGTTAACTTTTAATTTTCTTCTTATAGATGACATAAGTTCTCCTTTCTAATTTATTTAAGTTTATTATCCTTTACTTTTACTTGCAAAGTAAAGAGGTTTTTAAAATTGAAAGCAGCGCGTTGTTTTCGGTTCTATAAGGTACAAGTTTTCTTTTGCCCTTGTCAGCCCCACATAAAACACCCTGTTCTCATCATCAGGATTAGCCTGATAGTTTTTATAAACTCTTGTCGTTATATCCGTAAGCAAAACTACGTTAGTTGCTTCACCACCTTTTGCAGCATGTATAGTTGATAAACGGATTCTTGGTTCTTTTGTAATTTTTTCTCCTCTACGAAGCATTGCTCTGAGGTAACTAATCTCTTTAGGAGTTAAAGCGGTGAACGAATCGTACCAATGTCCTTCTGGTAAGTCTGGAAACAACTTCTTTAGAGCCGTGTGCGTCATGGTTACGTCAAAGTCGAAAACTTCGAGGGACTTAGGGTTACTAACCTTTATGAATTTTAACAGATTGACGCATTCTGAGACGAGTATAGGGTCTCCTTGTATTAATTTTTCCCAAAACAGCACGGCTCGGACTTTTGTTTCCGCAATACTGGGTCTTCCTTTAACTTCAAAAAACCACCCTTCGTTTCTACAGTAATCATCGATCTCCTCTAGCAAATAATTTGTTCTAGCCAGAACTAACCAATCACCTTCCTCCATGTTTATTAATTCAATAGAAGGTTCCCACCTAACCAAACCTGTTTCTTTTCTAGGTAGCCATGATTTATGTATCCTGGATCTAACTTGTCCAATACATCTACTAGCTAATTCATGAACAGCTGAAGGTATTCGATACGACTGTTCTAGTATCGTCGCGTTAGATGAATTTTGAATTAAATAATCTACGTCTGCCCCCGCCCATTTATATATGGCTTGGTCATCGTCTCCCGCTACATAAACCTTTTTAGCTTTATTAATTATTTTCCTAACCACCGCCCACTGTAATGGGGATAAATCTTGTGCCTCGTCTACAAATACAGCATCGAAAAAAGGAGTGTGTCCTGTTTCTAAAAACATTATTAACATATCGGTGTAGTCAACTAATAACCTATCTTCTTTAAAAAGGGTCAACCCTCTAGCAAAACGTTCTAGTTCAAACCAACCAACCGCATCTTCTACTTCGTGCCATTGATCTTGTAATGGAATTTGTTTCATACGAGCAAGGTTTTCAATAAACGCTAACCTATCATCATGACTCATACCAAATAAATGTCCAGAGTCGGTAGTGTTTTTACCTGTCAACCTAATGTTCATTACCTCGTTTAATTCTCTAACTTCCTTTACCCCCATAACACTTTCTTTAGAAAGTCCTAACTGTCTAAAAGCAAACGAATGAAGCGTCCTGAAAAAAGGGAGATCGTTATTACTTAATTCAAAACGCTCCATCGCCCTCTGCTTTCCTTCATTAACAGCCTTTTTAGTAAAGGTAAAGAAACCTATTTTAGTTGGGTCTGTGTTGTTCTCTAACTCATCCTCTATTAATCCCAACAACGTGCTAGTTTTTCCTGTTCCTGGTGGTCCAAGAATTACTTGTGTGTGGTTAGGAAGTGTCATCTTTTTTATAATAAACTTCTACAAAAGCACCACAATTAGGACAAGATAAATTAGTAACCATGCTGTAATCTTCACTTTCTTCATCTATATCATGGTCTCCGCCCCAAATTAATTCTGTTTTACAATGCCAACAGTTCATAACCCTGTCCTAAATGTTAGATTAATACGTTCACCCACACCCCGTATTTTGGGGACAGAATGTGTAGCTGTCATTTGAGACGCTCCGTCAAAAATAAACACATCACCGTCTCGCATTAAGTAATTAACTACTTTCTTTATATTAGCGGATTCGGTATCTGTTTCACTTGTGTTACTTTTTGCTTTAATTCGACGATCAAATTCTCTCCATTGAAATATTCTAGGTTCCCCAAACGAGATTGAGACTACAAGATCTTTTTGCGTAGGAACTGTGTCAGAGTGATGTGGTATTCCTATACGACCATTCTTATACATACCACACAAACAAAACGTAAACTCTACGTCTTGATCAGTAACTCGTTTTACATACTCCTGTGCTCCTTCCTTAATCCAAATCATATTCTTTGTCCACGGATCGGGTTCATATAGCTTTCCAGCGTATTCAAAAGAAGATTCTCCAAACGCTCTAGTGGGTCTGCCTGTAACTTTTTTACCGTTAAATATTCTTTCGGTAGGTGCGTCCCATTTCTCTATGTAAGGAATATACCCCTTCATTCCTTCTTTCATAAAATGCATCATATCGGGCTATCCTTAAATTCTGGTAAGTCATGTGATTCAGTTTGAGCAACGAACTCTGCTATACACCAAACGTTTACACCCTTTCCTTTTATATTGAAGAAATGAGGACTGCCTTCCATTTGTTTTAACTTAGCGGTTAGTTTATTTCGAGGGTATTCTTTAAAGTTGTTTCGATGTAAATACTCCATTAAATCCATTAATCTAAAATAAGTTTTACCCCTCTCTGTCCACGGTTTGTGAAGCAAAAGTTCATCCTTCTCTCTTGCAGGTCTCTCCGTACAGAAGGTTTCTAACAGTTCTAAGAAATGCCCTTCGGTAGATGATTCTTTCGGTACTTCTACTATCGTTAAGCTATCTAACAGTTGTTGGATTATTTGTCTCCATACGTTTTCTTTTACCTTCGGTGGTATCTTATTTAAAGCGTCCATGCATTTACGTTGGAATCTATTTTGGTTTAGTAGATCATCGGTTTCTAATTCTAGTCTTCCACCCTCTACATCCAAGAACCAAATAGGTGGGTCACTGTCCTGTTTAGTTAGATTACTGAACAATGGAGTGCCTCCGCTTGCCCCTATACCATGCTTTCTAGTCCTACATAAGGGACTATTACAATGGCTTGCTATAGGTTGATCGTTACACCTGTAAAAATAATCTTTCCTTTTTAATTGTTTACCTATTGTTAAAACTTCTTGGGCACCTAAAGGTGGTTGCATGTAATCCAGGTTGGTCTGTTCTAAACGCTTTTCCCATTCATCAGGGTACTTTTTGCGTAGGAAAACACCTACGTTGAATAAGCCTGAGTTGCGAGTTCCTTTAGGAAAACCTTGAACCACTAGATGTTGTATGCACGGTGGTGCTTGGTCTAGCCATTCAATGTCCCCTACTAAAGGACTTGCTTCTAACTTTTCTAACTGTTTTGCAGTTAGTGTTATATCCTTAACTCTCTCTAAAAATTCTTCAGGGCTGAGAGCCTCGCCCTTTAATCCATACGCATATCTTGTAGAGTTCTCTCCCCCAAAATAAGGCATGTTTAATGTACTTCCACGATCTCCTCTTTCTAATAACAACTGGGTCTGTTTCGGAAATATTTCCGCCTGACCATATCCTATAGAAGCTGCAAGCTGTCTAAGTTTTCGTTGTAATAAGGAAGCGGGTACTGGTTCTTCTATGAACAAGTATATATGTGCCCCTCCGCTTTTGCTACGGCAGACGACTAAGGGTAACTCGTGTTTGGCTAACTTCTTAGAAAGCCCTTTGAGATCCAACTGATATTCATCAACATCAATCGCACCCCAGACACAAGCATTGTTCTCGTCAATCGGGACGAGCCCAATGCTTTGTTCACCTGATAGGTGGTTTGTCCACAATTCAAGAATATCTTTTTCGGATAACTCTTTAGAAATTGTAACATTTTTACCACCCTCTTTTCCGTCTTCCCGTGATTCATTAGTAGCTGTAAAGGTTCCATATGCTTGCCGTAAACCAGCATAACGTGTAGCAAATTCCTCTGCTAACGACATACGATCTCTCCTTTATATTAAAACGGAGCATCCTCTGCTGACTTAGGTGTTCTACCTACGTCTTGCTGCTGCTCCTCTTTTACTTCTACATCACCTGACCTAGCTACTGACATAAACTCTTTAGCTATATGCGCAGTTTCTACATCGACTGCCCCTACTTGGTTTACTGTAAACCCATACCAACTACCTTTGTCATTTGACTGAGCAAGAGTACCTAGAGTATAAGTATTAGCAAACATAGGTGCTGACACTGATTGACCAGACTTTGTTTGAACCCTAGCCATTCTTAACATAGTTAGCCACTTCCTAGAAGCACCTAATTGTGTAGAGGTAAAAGCCACAACTGCTTGTTGTGGTTCGGGTTCTAATACTAAAACGAAAAATTGAGCCGTCTCAACTATTTCAGTATCGTCTGGAGTATAGAGTCTTCTAGTTTCTTCGTCTTTTTTACAAGACTTAAGAATAGAAATGTCGTGGTTAGCGTTAACTAAGCCGCCACCTTTTTCTCTAGGGATCCACTCTATATATTTTTTAACATAAGCACATGGAACAACGGTAATACCTTTCTCACCGTCATAAACTTCGTTAGTAACGGTGTTAACTAGCATTCCAGCCTGTGCATCCTGATTATAACGACCGTCTTGTTTGTTAAGCTGTGGGGACGTGTTTTGAAGAATTCTAATAAAGGGGATAGCAAAATCCTCTGTAGTAGTTTCTTCTAGTCCTGTACCAGCTGACAACAAGTCGTCGTCAAATGTTGCTATAGCTGTATTTTCTTGTTTAGCTATAGTGGTTTTTTCTTCTGCCATAATATTAATCCTTCTTAATAATAGCTTTGGAACCTATATAGATTCCAAATGGTTCTGATGGAATATCCTTCCCAGACGTTAACTGCTCTTTAACAAAAGCTTTTAATGTACTTGGGTGGACGCTCTGACGTACTTCTGGGGAAAGCCCACGAGCCTTTAAGGCTAAAACAGTTTCTTCCGCAATCCTTTCTTGATCACGGGCAAACTTTAACGAGACTTCGTTCTTAATAAGCCCCGCATGACCGTTGCTTACTAACCAGTTGTACGCTGTTTCTTGATTAACCTTAGATATATGGGCGTTATAAAACTCAGCTATAGTGATTTTCTCACCTGTACTAAGCACTAACTCCGAGAGACCAGCAGCTTGCATCGCTTCTGGTAACTCTTGTTCTGAGGTTGCTCGAAACTCTTCTTTTTTCGCTTTCACCGCTTCTTCTAAACTAGCTAACTCTTGAGCAAGTTCTACTTGCTTATTAGCTAGGGCAGAAACTAATGAAAGTTCACCCTCTTGAATATCGTTCTTCCAAGAAGTAACATCTTCTTCTCCAACGAGATCCTCAAAGGTGGGCGTTTCTTTATTCATAATTCTCCTTTCTGGTGTAGGTCAATTTCTACAGGATAATAAACTCCTTCCTGTCTATCCCATTTAAGGATATTAAATTTACCTCGATTAAACAATGAGGCTATCGCACACGCTACGCCAATAGCGGCGGGATCGCCAATTAATAATAAGTAATCGCTGTCCTTATAGTCTTGTAGGATTCTTTTTATCCTGCGGACTGAAGGACCCGCGCTTAACATAATATTAGTCTGTGAAGGTAACAAGACTTCAAAATCACCATACTCTCTAGCAGAAGCGATGTTGCGTCCTGGAACCTCTTGTACGACATATACTGTCATTTTTCTCCTTTCTAATTTCTAGGGGTATAAGATACTTTAGTATACCGTCAAAGTAAAGGACTAATATATTAGATATGGTAATTTTTAAAAACTTTTTATTTTTTAAAAAAATTTCTTCAAAACGACTAATAGTTTTAATAAATCAATAGGAATTAAATCAAAACCTTTATCGTAAAGGATTCTTAATTATTGAAAACGTTTTAGAAAATATTAATTGTATAGAAAATCTATTACCAAATAAGAGGGCATGAGCAACTTTTTTATCTTGGACTATTTATTTCTATAAATATATATAGAATACGTTATTAGAAATTAGAAAGTTTTTATGAAATATAAATTTAAAACTGAGCCTTATGGGCATCAGCTTGAAGCTTTAAAAAGGTCTTGGGATCAAGAAGAATATGCCTACTTCATGGAAATGGGGACAGGTAAGTCTAAAGTTTTAGTTGATAATATAGCGGTACTGTATGATCGCGGTGCGATTAACGCAGCAGTTATAGTCGCTCCTAAAGGCGTATATAAAAACTGGTCGGAACGTGAAATACCTTTTCATATGCCTGATCACGTTTTGCGGCACGTGGGGGTTTGGAATCCCGCACCAACTAAAAAAGCAAAAGCAGAACTAACTAAGTTATTTGAAGTAACGGATAAATTAAAGATACTTATTATTAATGTAGAAGCGTTTAGCACTAAGAAGGGCGTAACGTTTGTTGAAAAGTTTTTACTAACACATAATGCTCTAGTAGCGGTTGACGAATCAACTACGATTAAGAACCCCAAAGCACAGCGAACTAAAAGCCTAGTAAAACTTGCAACACAAGGTAAATACAGACGCATATTAACTGGTTTCCCTGTTACGCAATCCCCCCTAGACCTATTTAGTCAATCGGAGTTTCTGTCTCCTGAACTACTGGGCTATTCATCTTTCTATACGTTTCAGAACCACTACGCAAAAGTAATTAATCGTAGCATGGGGCAGAGAACCTTTAGACAGGTGGTGGGTTATCAGAACCTTGAGGAACTTTCGGGTAAAGTAAATAAATTTTCTTACAGGGTTTTAAAGAAAGAGTGTTTAGACTTACCTGATAAGATATATGAACGCAGAGAGGTTGAACTAACCTCTGAACAAAGGAAGATTTATAAAGAGATAAAAGACTATGCAATAGCAGAACTAGAATCACATGAAATAGTTAGTGTTAATTCTGTATTAACCCAGATTCTTAGACTTCATCAAGTTGTCTGTGGATTTGTTAAACACGATAACGGCGTAGAAGTTGAGATTAAAAACAATCGGTTAGAAGAACTATTAACGATACTAGAAGAAGTACAAGGTAAAACAATCATATGGGCTAACTATCAGTACGATATTAAAAGAATACTAGGGAAGCTTAAAGACATAGTTGGATCGGATGCGGTAGCTACTTATTACGGCGGGACTCCTGAAGATGAACGTCAGCCTATAATAGATAGATTCCAAGATCCTAATTCAAACCTACAGTATTTAATAAGTAATACCCAAACAGGTGGTTACGGGATCACGCTTCACCAAGCTAGTAACGTTGTTTATTACAGCAATAATTACGACTTAGAAAAAAGGTTACAATCAGAGGACAGAGCACACCGTATCGGACAGGTTAATAAGGTAACTTATATAGACTTGGTATCTCCTAAGACGGTAGACGAAAAAATAGTTAAAGCTTTAAGAAGTAAGTTAAATCTTGCTCAAGAAGT
>CERN01055282.1_pt1 | contig 13593 bp, 8 predicted proteins | sample 530761 | NCBI WGS metagenome assembly CERN01 (sample SAMEA2620947, study PRJEB7988) | marine metagenome | isolation source: saline water (ENVO:00002010), including | reverse complement strand
AATCCACGCGTGCCGGCCGAAGCGTCGGACCGTCGACTCCGGCCTTGCATTCCTGGCCCCAAGCTTCACCATTGTCGACGGTGAATGCACACACTTGCGGAAGGAAGCGCGGCATGCAAAAGCGACCAGGGTGGGTTTTCTATATTTCTCTGCTGCTGCTGGTGACCTTCGTCGGGGTGGGCGTGGGCCTGCCCGAGGAGCTTGCCGAGGGAGCTGATACCGCGCTGCATTTCACCACCGATCACTTCGGCTGGATGTACCTGTTCGTCACCACAGGCTTCCTGCTTTTCTGCGTGGGTATCGCTCTTTCCGATTACGGACAGATACGCCTCGGGGCGGACGGGGAGGCACCGGAATTCCCCTACCTCGCCTGGCTGGGCATGATCTTCTCGGCGGGTATGGGGGTCGGCCTGGTGTTCTGGGGGGTTGCCGAACCCATGACCCACTACAACGACCCACCGCTGGGCCAGGCCGTCGCCGAATCCCCCGAAGCGGCCAGGCTCGGCATGCAGTATGCGCTGTTTCACTGGGGCTTTCACCAGTGGGCCAACTTCGCCATCGTCGGTCTGGCGATTGCCTACGTCCGCTTTCGGCGCCAGCGAGCCGGCCTGATCAGTGAGACCTTCCGCGCCAGCCTGGGCGATCGCGTGGACGGCCCCGTCGGCCATGGCATCAATATCCTGGCGGTGGTTTCCACGGTCTTCGGCGTCGCCACCACACTGGGGCTGGGTATCATCCAGATCAACAGTGGCCTGGGGGCCGTCAGCGAGGTAGCCTTCGGCACCACCCAGCAACTGGCCATTCTGGGCGGCGTGGCGGTGGTATTTCTGCTCTGCTCACTGATGCCACTGGAAAGCGGTGTACGCTATGTCAGTGACGCCAATATGCTGCTCGCCGCCGCCCTGCTGGTGTTTGTCTTTTTCGCCGGGCCAACTGACTTCATCACTGCCGCAATGACCAATGCCATCGGTGACTATTTCAGCAACATGATGGGCATGAGCCTGGTCATGTCACCCTATACCGGCGAGGACTGGGTGGAGCGCTGGACCATTTTTTACTGGGCCTGGGGTCTTTCCTGGGCTCCCTTTGTCGGCAGTTTCATTGCGCGAATTTCCCGCGGGCGCACCATACGCGAGTTTATCCTCGGTGTTATCGGCATGCCTGTACTGCTCAGCGTGGTGTGGTTCGCCACCTTTGGCGGTTCGGCACTGTACTACGAGCTATTCGAAGGTGCCGGCATCGGCGAAGCGGTTCACGCCGAAATCAGCTCTGGCCTTTTTCTGACACTGAACTCACTGCCTTTCCCTGAGCTGCTGGGCATTCTGGTGCTGGTACTGATCGTGCTCTTCGTCATCACTTCCGCAAACTCAGCAACCTTCGTACTGGGGATGTTTACCGGCAAAGGGGTCCTGACGCCCAGCCGCTGGCTACGGGTGATCTGGGGACTGGTTCAGGTCATGGTAGCTGGCATACTACTGCTCAGTGGTGGCCTGGCGGCTCTTCAGACCATGTCCATTCTTGCGGCTTTTCCCTTCATGATCCTGATGGTTTTCATGGCCGCGGCACTGCTCCGATCCCTGCGCGACGAGCAGCGCCAACAACAACTGCATGCCGCCCTGCTAGCGGAACGCATGCAGCGAATGCTTGAGGACTATGAGGCAAGGCAGCGGGACGAGCAAAACCCGGCGCCCGTCGCCGGAGGGAGCGACGACACATCATACCGGCACCTGCAATGACCCGCGGGAGCGCCGTCAATGCTCAGTCTAGTGCGGAAACACGGCGCACTGACACCAGCAACGGGTCTTCCGCGCTGGTCTCCCCCCATTGGTCTAGCCATACCAGACTTTCGAGGGGCAGGCGATTGCGCCATCCTCTAACCTCAAGTTCAGGCCGACTATAAAAATCGCTGACATGCCCCAGGCAAAGATAGGCTATCGGCTCCACCGATTCCGGCAATGCAAACAAGGTCTTCAGCACATCCGTCCGAAGGATGGAAACCCAACCTAGCCCCAGACCTTCGGCTCTCGCCGCCAACCAGAGATTCTGAATCGCGCAGACCGTGCTGTAGATGTCGGTATCCGGCTGCTGCGTTCTCCCCAGGACGGCGGGACCGGCCCGTGAGCGATCACAGGTGACACAAATGTTCACGGGAGCCGTGAGAATGCCTTCGAGCCGGAGCCGATCATACCGCTGGCGTTGCTCTCCCTCGAAGTGAGCAGCCTCTCGTTCGCGGCAAGCCGTGAACTCCCGATAGACTGCACGGCGCCTGGACGCTTCCCGCACGACAATGAAATTCCAGGGCTGGGACAGGCCGACCGATGGCGCATGGTGTGCCGCGTTGAGGATACGCGCCAATACCTCGGGGCACACCGGGTCCGGCAGGTATTCGCCCCGGACATCCCGGCGACTGAAAAGCAGGCGGTAGAAATCCTCGACATTCATGAGTACAGCCCCGTAATGGTGGTTGACCGACAGTGCTTTCAGACAAAACCGACCGGGCAGCCGCCATGAACGCCTTCATGTCAGCCATCCGGTCTGGCGAGTGAAAAGCGACTCTGATCAAAACCCTCAGGTTCAGCCCGGAATCAGAACGTGTAGGTCAAACCCAGCTGCCATTCACGCCCCTCCTGGTTGTAGCCCTTGTTGAGCTGGTAGTCCCTGTCAAAGATATTCTCCATCTTGAAGGTCGTTTCCAGCTGACGGGTCAAGCGGTAGCCAAGCCGCAGATCGAAGGTGGCGTAGCCGCCCAGAGATTCGGTATTCGCGGTATTGGTATAGCGCTGCCCCTGACTTTTCAGCGACAGACCGAGTGTCAGGGCATCAAACTCCCGATTGGCATTCAGCGTCAGATTGTCGCGACTGCGCTTGATCAGCAACTTGTCGGTACCGCTGTCCCTTGGCTCGACATAGCTGTAGGCAGCATCGACACGCCAACCCAGCATGTCACCACCTATCGCAAACTCGGCGCCGCTTATCTCTGCGTCACTGACGTTGTAGGGTCGCCAGACAAAATCCGCGCCCGGTGCCCAATCAATCAGGTTTTCCACGTCGTTCTCGAAATAGGCGATAGACCAGTGCCAGTCATCGTAATCGCCGCGCAGACTCAGCTCGCTATTCTCCGAGGACTCTGGCTCCAGATCGGGGTTCCCCGCACTAAAGGGGCCGGCCGGCCAGTAGAGGTCATTGAAGGTCGGCGCCTTGAAACCCTCAGACCAGGACGCGATGAGCTTGTAGGACTCACTCAACTGCAGACCAATCGCGGCATTGCCGGTAGTGTGGTCACCAAATTCCTGGTTGTCGTCTTCCCTCAGGCCCAGCACCACATCCAGCTGGCGCCAGCTTGCCTGGTATTGTCCAAACAGCGCTTTGTTGTCTCGACTGCGCACCGGGTTACCCAGTCCATCGAGGTAATCGTTGGAGTTGCTGGCAACGTCATCCTCGTAGTAATCGTAGCCCAGGGTGAGAAGATGCCCCTCGGCCACGACAATGTCGTTCTGCCAAAAAAGCTGCTGCCTTTCCGTGCGAAAATCCCCCTGGTTTAGGCCGGTAACGCTGTCGAAGTTGTCGCTGTCATCCGTGGAAACGCCGAGGGAGAGCTCCGTGCTCCAGACATCGGTCAAAGGCAGCCGTCCGCGCAGATTGATATTTTGTACGATGCCTTCGCTATAGGGCTTCTCCGAGGCATTGGAAGCACTGTCATGCTCGTTGCGGTTATTGCTCTCCAGGTAACGAAAGGAGAGATCTGCGCCATTGTCAAACCGGTAACCCGTGCTCGCGCTGACGGATTTGTTGCGGTAGCCATCCCGATCCTTGTTGAAGCCGGTATCGATTGCCAGATTGTCGATACCCTCCGTTTCCAGGTACGAAGCATGTACCCCGTAGCGCCAGTTGCCGCTGTTGCCACTGGAGCCCAGCGCGAGCCGGTACATCGCATTGCTGCCGGCCGCTGTGGTGAGGTAGCTGCCCTCGCTGGCGGAACCGTCGCGGGTAAAGATCTGAATCACGCCGCCGATCGCCTCACTACCGTACAAGCTGGAGCGTGCCCCGCGCACGACTTCAATGCGCTCGATCTGGTCCGGGTTGAGAAACTGGAAATTGGCACTGCCCAGGGTGGCACTGCTCACCCGCTGGCCGTCGACCAGAATCAGCGTGTGGCCACTGGCGGTGCCCCGGGTGTACAGGCTGGTGGCGGACCCGGGTCCACCGCTGCGACTGATGTCCAGGCTCGGCACCTGGCGGAAAACATCAACCAGATCCAGAGGCTGACGGGCCTCGAGGTCCGGCCGACTGATGGCGGTGACGGACGCCAGGCTGTCGGCCATGGCTACCGGTGTACGAGTAGCCGTCACAACAAGCTCATCAATATCGGACGAAGCAATGACAGGCTGCAGCGGCAAGAAACAGCAACAGCCCGCAAGGGTACTGCGGAAAACAGGCAGGTTTTTCATGATCAATCCTCAATCGGCAATTGTAAAAACAATGATTGAGGGAGGGGTAAGAGTGGCGAGCGCCATGGAACAGAGGCAGTTAACCACCGACAAAGCCCTCCGCTTCATCGTTGTTGCAGTACTGCACTCCGTGATAACACCAGAAGGCATTATCACCAGGCCGGTTTCGGGCTTGTGAATTCGATCGCGAACTCATTTACCGTTGCGGGGGCAGCGGTGGCGTTGTCAGCGGCGGCCGTGGAATTTGCCTGGATTCCTGCCGTGACGCACCACACTTCCCGTTTACCCTGTTCCAGTCTTCCCCGGCGAAGGGATGACGAGCAGGCACCTGATGCAGGGCGCGGACTCTATCGGCATTGCCAACGGTAAGTCAACTCAGAAAAACAAACAGCCTCTTCGAATTAACCGTTGATAACGCTAACGCCAGCTTTAGATAGGCCGTGTAACGCCGAACTAAACACAACCTTTGCCACCCAAAATATTTGCGTAACCAATAATTGATTAAATCTGTAAGGTGTCGACAAAAACGATTTTCAGTTGACAGCACTGACCTCGATCATTAAAACTGCCGACGCTTTGGCGAGCTGATTATCCATCGGCATTCAAGGAACCCGGTGAAAATCCGGGGCTGTACCCGCAACTGTCAGCGGCCTCAATAGCCGTGAGCCAGATACTTGTCGCCAGGAAATTACGGGCTGTCGCGTCTTTGCCGCGCACAACCTGAACTGCTGGATAAACCCTGTTTTCCAGCACCGGGCGGGAATACTCGGTACTGCATCAGCCTGACTTCCCTTATCAGCTGCCACGGTACGTAGCTTTCTTGCCTCGAACTTTCACATAGTCGAGGAATCGTCATCATGCGTGGTTTGCTGCTGCTTCTGGTCTGTCTTACCCAGATAGCCTTCGCTCGACCCGATACCGCAGACGAGAAACATATTCTGGTGCTGGCTTCGCAACGCAACGCCGAAACGATCGCCGATGCCGTCCGGCTATTCAGCGAAAATCACCCCCAGCTCCGCGTGATTGCACGATCCGATACCCAACTTTGGGAGATGACGGGGCCACAGCGGCAAACTCTGGTCGAAAGCGCAGACCTGGTGCTAGGCATCGGCCTGTTTGGGGCCAGCGTTGCCGAGCTGGAGCCAGTGCTGGCGCGAAGCGAAACCTCACTGCTGATGATCAGCAGCGACCATCGACTGATCCAGCAAAGCCGCATGAATGGTCGGGCCATTTTCACGAACGGTGAGCAATTGCGGCATATCGCGGGTATGCAACCGAGCACGGATTTCGACCGATCACTCGACGACCTGACAGCTCGCTACCCCCGGCAAGCCGATTGGATCAATGCCCGCCGCTATTGGCAGGCGGGTGGCAGCAGCAATACTGCGGCCCTGTTTGCCTGGAGCTTTGCAAAACTGGGCAAAAAGATCGAAGTACCTCCCGCGCAAGCCCTGCCACGCCTGCGCTGGGTCTATCGCGATCAGGTCACGACAAGCCTGCCATCAGTGGACGACGAGCAGCCACTAATCGTCGTACTGGATCACGCGGGCGGTGACCGCCCCGCCGATAACGCCCTCCTGCGCGAATTCTGTCGCGCCACCAGAGTCGATGCAGGGCACGAATGTCTCACGGCGCTGGCTTACTGGGGTGAGGCTGGAGTGTCCGCGGCGCGGGCGCTGCTTCCTCTGAAACATCGCCTCACAGCGGTGGTCATGCTGCAGGACTTTGTGGTTGGCGGGGGCGAGGGGCGGGAACAGGTGATCGACGCGTTCCGGGAACTCGACCTGCCCGTGATCAAGGCCATCAAGATGCGCGATCGCACCCCCCTGGAGAGGCAGCTGTCATCGGATGGCCTGGCGCATGACAAGGTTTACTACCAGGTCGCCTTGCCCGAATTGCAGGGCGCCAGTCAGCCCCTGGTCATCGCCGCGGCCGGCGGAGAAAGGGATGATCCGCTCAGCGGTATCCGTATCCAGCCCCTGGCTGCCGTAAACGAGGGCATCGCCACACTGGTCTCCAGAATCAACCGCTGGCATCACCTTCAAACCACTCCGAACGCCGAAAAGCGCGTTGCCATTGTCTACTACAACCACCCACCGGGCCGCCATAACATCGGTGCTGACAACCTGGATGTCCCCGCATCACTGTGGCAGATCCTCAACTGGCTGAAACAGGCAGGCTATACCACGGGAGAGCTGCCGCCGACCCAGCAGGCCCTCCTCGACATGATGCAGGAACACGGGGTAAACCTGCCCAATGACGCCGCGGCCCTCGAGAGCATGGGTCCACGTATCTCGCGCATGTCCAGCGGGCGCTATCGCGATTGGTTCAAGACACTGCCGAAAGCCGTGCAAAGCGAAATGGTGCACGGTCCCTTTGGTCTGCTGCATAGCCAGCTGACGAAGGCGCTGGAGGCGGGGAAGACTCAGCTTGCCGAGGACGCCCTGCATCACACTGTGGAAGAGATGCGCCACTTGCTGGAAGGTGTTGAGCACCCTGCCCGTGAACGGGCTCTATCCCTGCTGGGGCAACTGGAAACCTGCTACGACCGGAGCCTCGAACAACAGGGACCCCCCTGCCAGGAACAGGCATTGACGATTATCCGCGCCCTCCAGGCAACCGGTATCGAAGGTCTCGGAGGATGGGGCGAGGCCCCAGGTCGGGTCATGACACTCGACGGTGAACTGCTGCTGCCAGGACTGCAGTTCGGCAACATCTTTATCGGCCCGCAGCCCCCCCGCGGCTGGGAAATCAATGAGGAACTGCTGCATGCCAACCTCGCCTTCCCCCCGCCTCACCAGTATCTCGCCTTCTACCACTACCTGCGCGACGACTTCCAGGCCGATGCCTTTGTTCACCTTGGCAGACACTCCACCTACGAGTTCCTCCCGCATCGCTCGGTGGGGCTGGCGGCGGATGACTACGCGCGCATTATTGCCAGCGATATCCCCGGCATCTACCCCTATATCGTTGACGGCGTCGGTGAGGGCATCCAGGCCAAGCGCCGCGGCCTCGCGGTCATGGTCGATCACCTGACGCCACCCCTGGAACACACGCCGCTGTATGACGACCTGCTGCAGTTGCGACAGCTGATCGAGAGCTTTGAGGCCAGTCACGGCACCGACAATCATGCCCTGGAACAGCGTCTAGTGACACAGATTCGCGACAAGGTGGATGCTCTCGAGTTGAAGGACGAACTGGCCGAGGCCATGTCGGCCGAACTGGCGGTCATGGGCATTGGCTTCGACGAAGTCGATGACGACATGCTGGTGCACGAAGTGGGTCATTACCTCACCGACCTGCAGGAGCGATTTATGCCCCTTGGCTTGCATATTTTCGGCCAGCGCTGGAAAGACCAGGCGGTGAACATGATGCTGGACTCCATGGCGCCGGAGAGCGAACAACAGCGCACCGACTGGGAGGGCCTGCTGCAGGCCTCGCCGGAAGCGGAAATGTCGGCGCTGCTGGCGGGGCTCTCTGGCCGCTATATCGCGCCCGGACCGGGGAATGACCCCATACGATCGCCGGATAGCCTGCCCACCGGACGCAATTTCTATGCCCTCGACAATAGCCTCATTCCCAGTCCCGTTGCCTGGCAGCTAGGGCGTGAAATGGCCAGGGCTGCACGCAGTGATAAGCCACAGAACCCGGATAAACGCGAAGCGCTGGTCCTGTGGGCCTCCGATGTGGTGCGGGATGAGGGGGTAATGATCGCCTTTGGCCTGGACATGCTGGGCCTGCAACCGGTCTGGAACAGCCGCGGACTGGTGAAGGGCCTGGAGCGACAGACACTGGCTCAGGGAGAGGTACGCCGCGATGTCGTCTTCACCACTTCGGGCCTGTTTCGCGATCTCTACAGCCGCCAGATGAACCTGATCAATCAGGGCGTACTGATGGCGCTGGACGCCAGCGCCGATGTCATCCTGCGCGACTACCCCGCCTTGACCCTGGCCCTGGAAAAAGCCCTGCAGCCACTGGAGGACCCGGAATACCGGGGCCGGCGGCAAGGCGGCAATGAAAGCCTGGCACAGAACCAGGTCGCTGCGCACTGGGTCAGGCAGGCCAGGGATCTGCTGGCACGGGGCCGCGCGCCCGATGAGGCCGGTGTGCTCGCCAGCCTGCGGGTATTCGGCGATGCCCCCGGCAGCTACGGGGCCGGGGTCAACCGTCTGGTCGAGCGCTCGGGTGCCTGGCAACAGCGTGAAGAACTCGCAGCGGTCTACCTGCGTCGCCTGGGCCACAGCTACGGCCGCAGTGGCGAGGACGGTGGTGGCTTCGGCACGCCAGTGGAGGAAACTTTCCGCGAGGTACTCAGCGAGGTCGAGAACACCTGGTTCGGCCGCTCCAGCAATCTCTACGGCCTGATTGACAACAACGATGCCTTTGACTATCTGGGCGGCCTGAGCCTGGCGGTGGAAACCCTCACCGGCCAGGCGCCGAACAATTTCGTGCTCAACCACGCCAATCCCGATGCCATCTCGGTCGAACCCCTGGCCGTCGCCCTGCGCCAGGAACTGCGAGGACGCTTTCTCAACCCCGAGTGGCTGCAGGGCCTGATGGCTCACGGTTACGCCGGCGCCCGCACCATGGGCAGCGAATTTCTCGAGTACCTCTGGGGCTGGCAGGTGACCAACCCGACACTGGTTGGCGACTGGGCCTGGCAGGAGGTCAAGGACGTGTATGTAGACGACCGCTATCAGCTCGGGCTGGACCAGTTTCTCGAGCAGGACCATAACGTCCACGTCAAAAGCAACATGCTGGCAATCATGCTGGTGGCGATTCACAAGAACTTCTGGCAAGCAGATGCCGCGACGACCGCGCAACTGGCCGGGCAGTTCGCGCGCCTGGTAAACGCCCATGGCTTGCCCGGCAGTGGTCATACGGCCCCTGACCACGCCATGCTGCCCTGGCTGGAACAGCACCTCCCGGAGGTGGACTGGGAAGCCCTGTCACAGGTCATCCAGCGCGCGGCATCGACACCGGAAGAGCAAGGGGAAATCCACCGCCTGACGGAGATCGAGCTGCAGGATCAGGACGCCATCAGCGAGGCAACACAGGATGCTGAGCTTGCTGCCAGCGAAGGTAATGCAAGCGACGCCGAGGCCGCACGCGAGAGCAACCCAACGAATAGTGTTGGCTGGCAATGGCTAGGCTTGCTGGCCTGCCTTCTGCTGGTGATTGCCGCGGGCTTCTACCGCGCCCTGACACACGCACGGCGGGTCGGCACATGATGTTGCACGGCCTCAGCCTCGGCATTCTGCACCAGTTCGTCGGCTGGCTGCTCTATCCGGTGATTATCGGTCTTGGCCTGGCGCTGCTTGTGACGCTCTGGGAGGCTGGCATCGCCATTGCCGAGCGCACGCTAACCCTGGATCGCTATCGGCGCGGCAAGCTCAGCACTTTCGAGCCCTATGCGCTGCAACGTTTGGAACGGGCCGATCTGCTGGCCCGCAGTGGCCCGATTCTGGGTCTGATGGGCACGCTGATCCCCCTCGGTCCGGGCCTCTCAGCGCTGGGTTCAGGTGACATCGAGATCCTCGCCACGGCTCTGACGGTCGCCTTCGATACGACCGTAGTTGGCCTGCTGGTGGGCCTGCTTGCCTACTTGCTGGGGCGTATCCGGCGTCGCTGGTACGACGTTGTCTGGCAGTCTCTGGCAGGTCAGCCGTGAGAGGGCCGCAACAGCGGGAAACGCCGCCATGGCAGCGGCAGGGCATGGCCGACGGCGACACGGACCCACTCACCGGATTCGCCAACATCATGGACGTGATGCTGGTTTTCGCCCTTGGCCTGCTGATCGCCTTGATCGCGCAGAGCCGCGAGCTGCGCGGGCACTTCCAGCTGGAGGACACGGTGAAGGTTCGCGAGGGCCGTGAACTCGCCGAGCCCCCGGACGCTTTACGCAAACAACTGGAAAGTGGTGCGGAGGGCATGGAGTCTCTGGGGCAGGTCTACCGCGATGCGGCAACCGGCAAGCTGATTCTAGTCGGTCAATAGCCAAGGCCCCACGACAGAACATTTTCCAATCACTCTATCGAGACGGGAAGACACCATGAACAACACAAGCGACAAATCCGAACGCCACCGCAAGGCGATGGCCAAACAGAAGGCCAAAGTCGATCAGCGCATTGCAGAGGCGGCTACCGAACAGGGCGTGCTGCTGGTGCTAACCGGCAATGGCAAGGGCAAGAGCAGCTCCGCCTTTGGCATGGTCGTGCGCAGCCTGGGCTATGGCTACAAGGTCGGCGTAGTGCAGTTCATCAAGGGGAAACAGCTCTCCGGGGAAGAGCTGTATGTGCGCGAGAAATGTCCCGAGGTGGATTTCCATCAGATGGGGACCGGCTTTACCTGGAACACCCAGGACCGGGAGGCGGATACCGCCGCGGCCCTGGCCACCTGGGAGGAAGCCGCGCGCATGTTGCGGGACGAGAGTGTTCATCTGGTGGTTCTGGATGAACTCACCTACATGCTTGCCTACAAGTATCTGGACGAGGAGCTGGTGCTCAATGCACTGGCGAATCGCCCGCCCTCGCAAAGTGTCGTGGTGACCGGGCGCGGCGGTGGCAGCGCCCTGCAGGAGCTGGCGGATACCGTGACCGAGCTTAAGGATGTCAAGCACGCCTTCAAGTCCGGCATCAAGGCGCGCAAAGGGGTGGATTACTGAGTGGCGATGACACTGATGGTGCAGGGCACAACCTCCGACGCCGGCAAGAGCGTGCTGGTGACCGGGCTGTGTCGCGTACTGGCCCGCCGCGGCGTCCGGGTGGCCCCGTTCAAGCCGCAGAACATGGCACTGAACAGCGCAGTGACCGCCGACGGCGGCGAGATCGGTCGCGCCCAGGCGGTGCAGGCCCAGGCCTGCAATCTGCCCCCGGAGTCCGACATGAATCCGGTGCTGCTCAAGCCATCCAGCGATACCGGTGCCCAGGTGATCATTGGCGGACAGGTACAGGCCAACATGGATGCCCGCGGCTATCACGATTACAAGGCGACTGCCAGGCGGGCCGTCATGGCGGCCTACCAGCGCCTCGCGGATCGCTTTGACGCCGTCATCGTCGAAGGGGCCGGCAGTCCGGCGGAGATCAACCTGCGCGACAACGATATCGCCAATATGGGCTTCGCCGAAGCGGTGGACTGTCCGGTCATCCTGATCGCCGACATTGACCGGGGGGGCGTGTTCGCTCACCTGGTGGGCACCCTGGAGCTGCTGTCAACGACAGAACGGGCGCGCGTGAAAGGCTTCGTAATCAATCGTTTTCGGGGCGACATTTCCCTCCTCCAGCCGGGTCTCGACTGGCTGGAGGCCCGCACCGGCAAGCCGGTGCTGGGGGTATTGCCCTACCTCCACGACTTCCACCTGGAAGCCGAGGATGCCATCGACGCAAAGCAGGTGCTCGACCCGGAATCAGCCTTGAAAGTGGTGGTGCCTGTGCTGCCCCGCACCAGCAACCACACCGATTTTGACGCCTTGCGCTTGCACCCGGGCGTGGACCTTCAATTTGCACGCAGCGGCCAGCGCCTGCCCGGCGCAGACCTGATCATCCTCCCCGGCAGCAAGAATGTGCGCAGCGATCTCGAGGCACTGCGACAACAGAACTGGGACCAGGACATTCTTCGCCACCTGCGTTACGGCGGCAAGCTACTTGGCATCTGCGGTGGTTTCCAGATGCTCGGCGAGCGAATTAACGATCCCGCGGGCCTCGAGGATACCCCCGGCGAATCTGTCGGTCTCGGCCTGCTGAGCATGACCACGGAGCTGGCGCCACAAAAACAGCTGCGGCGCGTAAGCGGCAAGCTCGCCTGGGCGCCGGCCGCGGTAGAAGGTTACGAGATCCACTGCGGCATCAGCCACGGTCACGCCCTGGAGCGGCCCTTCGCCCAACTGCAGCAAGCCAGTGACGGCGCCCTCGACGCGAGCGGTCAGGTCGCCGGCACCTATATTCACGGGGTTTTCGACCACCCGGAAGCAGCCGGGGCCCTGCTGCGATGGGCGGGATTTGAAAACGCCACCGCGATTGAATACCGCGCGCTGACCGAGCAGCAGATCGAACGCCTGGCGGACAACCTGGAGGCTGCGCTTGACCTCCAGACGCTGTTTGCCGGGCGGACCGACCAACCCGACCTATCTACCAGGAGCCCCCAAACCCATGCCTGAGCAACGCTGCCCTGCCCTGCTGATCAGCGCCCCGGCCTCGGGCCAGGGCAAGACGACCCTGGTCGCCGCACTGGCGCGCCACCACCGCAACCGGGGGCGCCAGGTGCGGGTGTTCAAGACCGGCCCGGACTTCCTCGATCCGAAAATCCACGAGCTGGCCTGTGGCCAGCCGGTCCATCAGCTCGACTTGTGGATGGTCGGTGAACAGGCCTGTCGCCAGCTGCTCCACCAAGCGGCCACCGAGGCCGACCTGATTCTGGTGGAAGGTGTCATGGGGCTCTTCGATGGCGATCCGAGCAGCGCCGACCTGGCGCGACACTTCGGTCTGCCGGTGGCCGCGGTGATTGACGCACGAGCCATGGCCCAGACCTTCGGCGCCCTGGCACTGGGACTGGCCACCTTCGAGCCGGCGCTGCAGTTTGCCGGTGTCGTCGGCAACCGGGTGGCCAGCGAAGGTCATGGGCAGATGTTGCGAGAGAGCCTGCCCGCGGGCATCAACTGGCTGGGCACAATGCCCCGCTCGGAGGAGATTCACCTGCCGGAACGCCACCTGGGCCTGCACCAGCCAGAGTGTATCGCCGACCTGGACAGCCGGCTCGACGCCGCGGCCGCGCTCATCGCGCAGGGTCCGCTGGCGGAGCTGCCACCGGCCGTCACCTTCTCGGCCCCGGAGGCAGTGGATGCCATACCCCCGTTGCTGAAGGGGCGACGCATCGCAGTCGCCAGGGACGCGGCCTTCAGCTTTGTCTACCCCGCCAACCTGTCGCTGTTACAGGCGCTCGGGGCCGAACTGTGCTTTTTCTCGCCGCTGAGGGACAGTGCGCTGCCGGACTGTGACAGCCTGTACCTACCAGGCGGCTATCCCGAACTGCACCTGGATGGCCTGGCAAACAATCGCGCCATGCTGGACGCCATCCGCGAGTACCACCGCGAGGGTTACCCGATTGTCGCCGAGTGCGGCGGCATGCTCTATCTCCTGGACAGCCTGAG
>CERN01022225.1_pt1 | contig 13599 bp, 22 predicted proteins | sample 530761 | NCBI WGS metagenome assembly CERN01 (sample SAMEA2620947, study PRJEB7988) | marine metagenome | isolation source: saline water (ENVO:00002010), including | reverse complement strand
GAATTAGAAACAAGTATGATTACACAATATGGTTGGCAATGGGAATCAAGATTTGCAGATAACGGAAGTATTGCAGGACTAGTAGAATGGGTTGTAGTTGTAGGTGGAATGGAACAACAAATGTTTTTACCATCCATATCCTCTCTTGTAGGGATTAGAACAGGTGAAGGAATGGAATATGCAGTAGGACCAAATTTATCAGCAACAGGAATCAATATGGTATTTACAATAGGTAAAAATTTCAAATCAGGAGACTTAAATTTTCCTGTTAATTTAGCATTTGTTCCAAATGGTAATGTATGGGGTGAAGATGAAGAATCAGGAGCTAGGATATCAATTATGGTAGGATTTAATATGGGTAAATAATGAAAAAGTTAGTTTTAATTTTAATGTTGTTAACCCCAGTATGGGCATTCACTCAGACTCATACTTTCAGTGAAATTGAAGTAGTAAAAATGGACTCCTTATTTCAAGTATATGAACAAAATGATAGTCTACAAAAATTAGAAATATCACTTCTAAAAACCCAACTTACCAATTATCAAAAACTTAACGAACAAGATAGTATACACTTAATGTATTTGAATGATAATATCGTATTATTAAATCAAAGAATAGATCTTTATGTAGACCTAACTAAAGAGTTAGAACCAAAATGGTTTAAGAAACCAGTTTTCCAATTTATACTAGGGGCGGCAACCATAGTTACTTCGTCCTGGGTAGTTTCAAATATAAAGTAATTATCCTTATTTCCGTATATTTATATATAAATGAAATAAATTATGGACCCAATACAAAAATCCTTAAGAAAAAACCTTCTTGAACGAAGAATATCTAAAAAGATGCAAACTCCAGAAATAGAGGATGTAAATATTGATTTTACACATCATGATGAGGAAACCACTCTAATGATGCATGAAATAAACGAACTTAATAATAAAATAGGGTACTTAACTAGTCTTAATACCGACATGGTGGAGTTTTTACATAGTCTAGTTAGAGAATTAGATCATAATAATGATATAGATTTGGGAGACGCTAGAAGAGATTTTACAGTATTACTTAATAGATCAGGTAGACGTAAATTTTACCAACAAACAAAAAGATTGTAATATGAACTTAAGAGACTCAATAAGAAAAAAACTTGAAGAAGAAGAATGTGGTGTTGGTATGTACTGGTGTCCAATAGGTGGTAAATGTGTTTCAGAAAGTAAAAAGAAAAGAAAAAAAGAACAAACAACTGCAGGAGCTGCTGGAGCTTATTCACAACCCCTTTTTGGTAAACCAATGAAAAGAAAAATCGCAGAAAATAATGTAAGAATTAAAGAGTCTGAGTTAATCTCATTAATAGAAAAATCTATCTATAGTGCACAACATGGAGGAGTTATAAAAGAGGCGTTGACAGATGCGGACGAAAAAAGAATTGGGGTGTTAGCTAGAAAAGAACTAAAAGACTACGAAACCAAACTAGAAAAGAAAATTGATCAACTTATAACAAAGTCATTCAAAGGAAAAGATTTTGAAGATAAGACTCTTAAGATTGCAAGAAATGCGATTGTACAATTATATAAGGCTTTATGGATTAGAAGAAGTTTCTGGACAGACTATCTTAAGAATGTACCATCATAATGAAAAACATTGTAAAGAAAGACTTAATAAGGGCAATCAAACTAAACGAACAGATTGAGGAACAAACAACATCTGGAGATGCTGGATCTTACGTCACTCCTCAAGTTTGGGCAAAAACAACAAGTGACTTAAAGTCAGTCAACGATCCAAACTGGCCGAAATATGGAGGACCAGGAGCTCAGTATGTAAAAGTAAAGAAAAAGTGTAGAACATTCCCTTATTGTAATCAAGGAGATATAAACGCACTTGAATTTTATGGACCGACTAAGAAAAAGAAAAAAAGTAAAAAAAGAAAGAGTAAAAAGAAAAGTACAACCCCTTTAGCAAGAAGAAAGAGAAAAATATCAAAGGATTTAGTTAGAACACAAAGAATAAAAACACCTAGAGGAAAACATTATAACATTGGAAGATGGATTAATGAAAACAATGGATATTTATATTATAATGACGCACTAACTCTTGAGGAAGTTCGGTCAGCTATGTTAGAAAATACTATGAGAAAAAACATTACAAATAGATACGCCTCTTTTACTGATGATAGGACTCAGGGACTGCAATTAGAAGAAGCAACACGAAGATCCTTAAATAAATATCTATTCGAGGATTGTGCTACTTGTGATGCAACAGGAGGGTATTATTGTGGAGACGACGTTAATAATTGGACAAACTACTCACCTCAAGGATGTGTTCCATGGTATTATATAGGGGACAATATAAATGATTGTCAAGATGGTGCAGACGAAATGCCAGGAAATAGAGACCCTAATACAGGGGCTGGTATAAATAACTGTTCTCAAGGACCACCACTACCAATTCTTGGATGTACTGACCCAACAGCAGATAATTATGATGCAACCGCTACTCAAGATGATGGCAGTTGTACTTTTACTGTTTTAGGGTGTATAGATCCACATGCTAACAATTTTGACCCATTAGCTACTGTAGATGATGGTTCATGTACATATGATGTTAAAGGATGTATGGATGATACTGCTAATAACTTTAACCCACTAGCAACTATAGATGCTGGTAATTGTACTTATGATGTATATGGTTGTACCGATAAAAACGCATGTAACTTTAATCCTGCTGCAACAATAGATGATGGGAGTTGTGATATGCCATCACCGGGTAATCCTTGTACTCCTAATGTAGTCCAAGGATGTACAGATCCAATGGCGATAAATTATAATCCTAATGCAAATCAAGATGATGGAAGTTGTGCGTACGACATATATGGATGTAATCAAGACTCTGCAATAAATTACAATCCTACTGCAACAATAGATGATGGTAGTTGTGAATATCCTGTTGTAAATCCATGTATAGATCTTGATAAATATGTGGACGGACTTGGAGTATCAAAAGATAAATTTTGTAGCGAGTGTGGACCAGGTGGAGATTTTGAGAAAGATGAAATGTGTACGTGTTGTGATGAAAAACCTGAAATTCTAACTTGTGATGAGTTTCAAGAAAACGAACAAATGGTAGACCAAATCTGTTCTCTTTGTGATACAGATAACTCAATTGATGATGCTAATTCAATCCCTAGTAATAATCCACTAGTAAGTATGTATTGTGATTGTTGTACCATGATGAATCAACAATCTCCAGTAACAAGTACTTTTGGGTGTGCCACAGACTTCGCAAATTACCTAGAACAAGATATGGAAGGTGTATCTAAAAATTTATTCTGTAACAAATGTGTAGATGAAGAATTTTATAACGACCATGATTTTGCATGTGACTGTTGTGAAGAAGAAGAAGATGAATCAGAAGGAGTAGGAGGAGGAGATATTGCAGTTGGGGGACAATCACAAGGAAAACCAAACAAATCAGAATGTGATTTATCTTGGGAGAGTCCTTGTTCACAAAAACATCTTGGACAATTTACAGGAGGAGTTGACCAACTAAAAGACTGGGTACATAAAAGAGCGGATGGTTTTAAGAGTACAGGATGTAAACATTTACAAAATGTTGTTAACTGGTTAACCAATCAATTAAATAGTGGAGTGACAGGTAAAGGTGAACCATTAACTAAAATAGCTATAAGGAGAAAAACGGCAAAAAGAGAATGGGCAATATGTCAAGCTTCACAATGTGGTTGTAAGATTAACATACCAACTTTAGAACCTACAATAGGAGGAACAACAGGCAACAGGACACCAACAGGAGGACCTACACCAACAGGAGGACCCACAAACCAAACAGGGGTGATACCTTGTTGGGGATGTGTAAATGGGACTATAGAACAACACGGAGAGTTGGGTGGAACAACAGGGTTTAATAACTCTAATGTTAACGGAATGTGTGGAACAATGAATGGAGTTACTTACTACGATAGAAAAGAACATCCACAACTAGAAAATTGTGGACTACAAGATATAAATCTTCAGGAACAAAAAATTAAAGAATCACGAAAAAAAATAATTAATATGAAACTAACAGAACAAAGTAATAAAAAACCACAAGGGTATAGAATTTACGCTAAGGCTCATGAAATGAGTGGTAAATCTAACGACGAAGGTTTAGCAATAGCTAAAAAGAAAATAAAAAACTTCATGAAATTTGATGATAAAGGATCAGAGGTAGACCCAAAAATGTATAGAAACAGTAAAAAACAGGATGAGTTTGTTGAAGATGTTTATTACAGTTCTGGACAAACGGGACTTAAGTTTAATCATGAACTTTCCGACCAACAGAAAGAAAGAATGGGAGACTATTTGAAAGGGTCATCTAAGACAGGTAATGCTGTTAGCGGGGACGTTGCTAATGTTACAACAACAAATGCTGAGGGAGGTGCTAATAACACAGGCGAAATGTTGGCTAGAGCGGCTAAAAGAAGAGCAGAAAAAGAGGATATGGGTATGAGAATGGCTAATAATGATAGAAGATACTCACCAGATACTCAGGTAACAACTAACGCTCCACTTGTAAAACTAAAAGAGGATGTGATAGATACTCCAAAACAAATTCTTAATTTAATACCAAGAAATTATAAGAAAGATGGTATAATTTTCGAAATTACAAACGGAACAGAAACTAAGACAGTTAAGTATGAATCGTTCAAAGGTAAGAAAGGAGGACATATCATTATTTTAGATTCGATTAATCCTGGTGAACTTAATGAACAACTAAGTAGAATGAAAACCCTAATCAATCATAGTTCAAAAACAAGACATGATAAATTTAGATAAACATGTATTATACAAGGGTAAAATTAACTGAAACACAATTAAGAAATGTTGTCATAAAAATAGTTAGTGAGGGCGATGGTATTAAAGTAGACAAAGGGTCACCTAACCAGGCTTTAATCGACACTAAGGCACCCAATACAGGGAGACATAATTATGGTCCGATACACGCAGATAATGACTATATAAATACGATAAAGATGGACGGTATATATGACACCGAACCAGTGAGTTTCGACGGACACAACACATCACCAATCCCTGGACATAAAAATGATAAGGCATCTAACCTTAAAATGAAAGGAGACTTTGGTATTAATGGTGTTAAACTAAAAAGAGGTAAAGAAACTCAAGATGTTAAAATAGGTAGTCATTTTGAAAAAGACATAAAAAAGAACACTCCTCTTAAAAATTCTAAGAAAAAACACGCCTCTCTTCACCCTAAACGCCATAGTAATTCTTCTCGGATAACTAATGTGGTCCACAGAGATGGAGTGACACGAGGAGGAGTAGTATACGATTCATCATTCAAACCAGGAAAAGGAGGGGATCCATTTACAAAGAAAACATCTTAATTTTTTGGTTTACTTAGAAAGAGGTAAACATATATTTAGGTTATGGATAAAAATAAAGGACCTAATCTCACACCGAAAGAATTCTTTAATTACGTTAGTGCTCCGATAACAGATGATTTTCGGGATATGAGCTTTAAGGTTCATAATATAATACCCGAAAAGACAGAATTATATCATGAGATATTAATATCCCTATTTGACATATTATTTGATACCTACTTAGGTGAAGAAATAATTAATACAGAAAATAAGAGTCGAGAACACTTCGAATGGTGTTGGAATAAGAATAAAGATAACTTCAAAAAAGAGAAAATATTCTTTAATGAGGAAGAAGAGATATTAGATTACTTTACTCAGTTTGCTCTAGAATCTTTTTATAATGAGGATTTTAATAAAATTGGGGAGATTGAAACAAAAATCAGATGGTTCTGGAATAAATGTTTTGATTATAGTAGCACTAGAACAAGAAGTGAGTTAGACATTCTTGTCGAGGTATATAAATTATTTGAAAAAAGCTTGAAATAACCTTTATTTATTGGGTTTTTTAATATAATTTTCTAAAAAATATTGTTATGAGAATAATGAGAGTAGTTGAACTACAGTTGTTAACAGATAAAGAAAAGATTGAATATATGTTAGAGGAAACTCTAAATAATAAGAATTTAGATGTTGATGATAAAATAAATAAAGTTATGGGATTAATAAAAGAACAGACTCAGAATATTAACTCTCTACAACTATGGGCCTCATATATGACTGGGGTTACAAATAAAAATGAACAAAAAGAAGAATAATTATGAATACTTATTTCGAACTAAAAAAATTAGTGGACAGCTTAGAAGATGATGCCACTAAAGTTTACACAAAAAATAATAAAGCCGCAGCTGTTAGAGTAAGAAAAACTCTACAAGAAGTTAAGAATCTATCACAAACATTAAGAATAGAAATAAATGAAGTTAGGAAACAATGGGACTAATACTAATAAATAAAATATTATGGATACTACTCTACCTATCGATTCTAAATATAGGTAAGGAGATAGGAATGTTTTTATGGAATATATTCGGTAAAGAGGATCCAACGCCACTAGAAATGAGTAGTAGAAATATTTTATTATTAGGGTTATCGACATCATACGTTTTATTATCAATATTTAATGGAATTCAACTATGACAGTTAATGATAAAATAAAACCATTACTTCCTTATCTTAAGGAAATAAAGTTTAGCGACAAACATGTGGTTGTAGGAGGAACATTATACCCAAAGTGGATAGTAGAAGAAAAGAATGGACCAATTAAGACAGTAAGGACAGGAGAAGATGAGTCAGGTAAGGTAATATATCATTTTTATGGGTTAACCAAACAAATAGATATAGATGGGATACTAGATTACTTTTCAGTAATTATAAACGAAAATCTAGATAGAGAAAGAAAACAAGATCTATTCAAGAAGAAAGTTGAAGAACTAAAAGGGATATTCAAAGGAAGTACACTTACCGATCTTGAAAACCTATCGATGGCCATAACCGAAGATGAAACGGAAGCAAGACCAGGATATACACAATTAGACGATGAATAGTTTAATTTACATATTATTGGCTTATGGTCTAACAAACATTATCGTATATGGGAGCATATTCGAAAAACCAAGAACCTGGTTAAAAAAGAAGTCCCAATGGATAGATGATTTACTATCATGTATGATGTGTTCTTCTTTTTGGGTTGGAGCAATTTTAGGATGGTTTGTTAAAAACCCAGTAGATAAACTTATTAATTTTGAAAATGAATTATGGTTTATACCATTAACCGCTTTACTCTATGGAGTTTTTACTTCAGGATGTGTCTGGTTAATTCACACAATACAAGAATATTTCGAAAGATCTAACCCTAGTAACAATTAGGATAATTTATTTAATAATATTATATTAAATGAGAGATATATTATTTATTCTCTCATTTTTTTTTAGTAATTATAACATATGGATCTAGATAGACAAATTATACAATTAAAAAACGATAAGAGACGAATCGATAAGAATATTGCCACACATAAAAAAAAGTTTATAGATGAGATTAAACAAGGTTTAGGTGAGGAGATAAAGAAAAATATTGTTAAAGAAGAAATAAAAAAAGTAAAAGAAGAACCACAAAATAAGGGACTCTTTAGAAAAATGAAAGAATGGATATTGAATCTATCAAAAAAATAGTAGATTTCTTTGACAAAGAGGTCAGGGAAAAGGAGATAAATCTAATCATCTCTTTACCTGCATTAGTGCATCGAAACCTACAAAAACAGATTTGGGAGATAGGAAATAAAGAACAACCACTAGAGTACTCAGACGAGTTTAATCTTAATATAGAGAAGATCACGTTTACTTTCATCATTAAAAAATAAATCACATATGTTTACGTATAAGGTTAGTAAATCTCATTTAATAGAAGGTATAAAGGTCAAGGTGAAAGGTGAGAAAAATAATGTGTCACATGAGTTTATTACTAGGATAGGATATAGAGAATTAGAGAAAACAAATTACGAAGATATAGTAGACTCTTTAGTAGAGGCGTTAGAAAAAAAGATTGACTTATTAATTATGAATAATATATATTAATATATGACAATACAAGAATATCTTATTAAAATGGAGGAACAACTTGAGAATAGCTTAAGTGATAATCTTAGAAAGTACATACCCACAATTTTAGAAAAGATAGAAGATATTGCTCTTAAACAATTTATAAAAGAAGGGGATCCCGTCCTTGACCTACAACAATTCAAAAGAATATTCGATAAGATAATGACAGAATCTCTAAATAAAGAATTAGAAAAAAATAAAAGAATAGTAATAAGTGAAGGGATATTTCAAACAGTTATAGTTAAACGCGATACTGATGATATTATGACTTTTAGTTACTGTCTTAATTAACGTGTCATACCACGCCATAGATATTCTCTATCTATTTTTAACACATTAGAAAGTTTACTGTATAATCCACTTCTTTTATCTTTGGGTACCTCTCCTGAGAATAGAATATTAATTTTTTTCTTCCTTAAATAAAGATCCTTTATTTTTTCATATAACCTTATAGAATCAGATTTATTTTTAGTGACCAAGAGTTTAATGTCGCCCTCTACCTCTAGACAGATTTTATTTTGGAAACGATACATATGTCCAGTACTTTTGACAGACTTATTTAATAAAGGAGTAAAAACTTTGGATATCACATCAAGTAGCGTCAACCTAGACTCAATACCATGTACCTTAAAAGTTTCTTCATAGTAAAATGGTTTATGTTTGATTAACACCCATTCATCATTATTAAAACTAGGTTCCTTTGTTCGTCCAACAAAGTCTCGGATAACAATACTTTTTTCTAATTCAGATGTACGACGTTTTAATAATAGAATCTCAAAGTTGACACTAAGAGGGTTTTTATTGTTGATGTACTTTACTGGAAATAGTACTCTATTATTCCTAACCAAAGTATTAAAACGTTGAGTTGCATTCTTTTTTACATTTGTTTCAAAAACAAGCTTTTTTTTCTTACGATTTTTTGTTATAATTAGACAATATGTTTTCATATTATATAAATATAAATTAATAATAATAAAAATGAATAATTATTACGATATTCTTGGTGTTAGCAAGGATTCCACAACGGAGGAAATTAAGAGGGAGTATAGAAGATTATCCAAAGAGCATCATCCAGACAAAGGTGGAGATGAAAATCGGTTCAAGGAAATTTCTGAAGCTTATGGGGTTTTAGGTGATCAAAATAAACGAACTAACTACGATAATACCCTTAATAACCCTTTTAGTGGGGGTAATTTTGGTAACGGCGATGCCTTTAACGAATTCTTTAATCGAGCAGGTGGTGGTGCAAGAACCAAAGAGACAGAAGACCTTAGTGCTAATATACAAGTAACATTGGAAGATATTAATAAGGGGGTAACTAGAAAAATTAGATATAGAAGACGAATATTCGATAGAACTAAACCTCCTAGTATATGTCCCACTTGTAATGGATCGGGTACAGTTAGTCTTTTAGGTCCCTTTAGGACAAAATGTCCTACTTGTAGTGGAAGAGGAAGAATGAATGTTCATAAAATAGTAGAACAAGAAGTCTCTTTCGATGTCCCAAAGGGTATAAGTGACGGAGAAAGAATATTCTACGCTGGTTTCGGTAATGAAACCACCAACGGTATGGGGAACCTTTTTATCACAATTACACAGAAACCCCATCCAATCTTCACTAGGGAAGGTAATAACCTTATAGTGTCCAAGGAAATTTCATTCCCCATTTTAATTATAGGGGGGTCGATACAAGTTAAAACACTAACAGGGTTAATAAAGGTAAATGTGGTTGAGGGTACCAAACCAATGGAAAGGCTAAGGATAGCAGGAAAAGGATTAAATTATGAAACAGGAGTGGGTGATTTAATAGTTGAGTTAAAACCAACCATTCCTAATAAAATTACAAAAGAAGAAAGAAAATTATTAGAGAGGTTGAAACTTTCTGAGAATTTTAATAAAATTAAATAAAAATAAAAAATATGGAAGAATCTAAATACTACTTGGTAAAAGTAAAAGAAAAATTTGTTGATGTAGAAACAAATAAAGTTAAGACAACAACTAGACAAAAGTTAGTAGATGCTATGTCTATAACTGAGGCTGAGGTAAAAACAGTAAAGTTATATGAGGGATGTACTTTTGACTGGAAAATAACAAGTGTGGCGGAAAGTCCAATCGATGAAATCTTAGAATAATATGGAAAACAAAAAATTAATGTATAACGCACTAATGGCTCAATGTGAGGCAGAACGTACCGAAGCTCTTTTTACCTTGAATAATTATATGGAAAACAGTGTGGGTATAGGAGAACACCCTCAACAAGTTGAAGAGGCAATGAAAGCTTTAGAAAAATTAACAGAATCAAAAGATAAGGTAAGTACCTTAGAAGATTATTTTAACTACATAAATAAAGAGAATCTATAATATGTGTCTAAGTTATATAGGTGGAAAAAGTAGAATAGGTAAATGGATTGCAGGTTACATACCTTCAGATATTGAAACATACGTGGAACCGTTTGGAGGAATGTACTGGGTCTTTTTCAAAATGAATCCAGATTCCTTAATGAATCTAAAGACAGTAATATATAATGACTTTAATCCGTTAAATACTAATTTCTTCAAATGTTTATCTAAGAAACACAAAGAGATTTTGGAATATATGAAAGATATTCCCTCACAAGAAAAGGATAGATTCTATGAATACCAAAAAGAAATATTTTCAGACAACCTAGAAATAGATGAAGATGGAGATGTACCTGTTGCGGTTAAATACGCTTATGTATTAACTCAAGTATGGAGTGGGACCAATCCTGATGGCGCATCGTTTATTGATCTAAAAGGCAAATATAAATCTAAGTTTGACACATTTAGGGATAAACTAGACAATCCTAAATGGACCAAACTATTTAAGATGATAACATTTGTGGAGAATATGGATTTTCAAAAAGTAGTAGAGAAGTATGATTCCCCAACTACATATGTTTATTTAGACCCACCATATTGGAAAACAGAAGACTATTATTCAAATCATGATTTCGATAGAGAAGATCATGAAAGAGTTGCGGAAACACTACATAAGATGGAAGGTAAGTTCTCCCTTAGTTATTATGACTTTGAGCTATTACATGAATGGTTCCCAGAAGAAGACTATAAATGGGAACGTAGAGAATTTGCAAAAGCAGCAGGAGCCAAATCTGGCAAAAAACAATCCAAAGGAGAAGAGTTACTAATTATGAATTATTAAATTTTTTTATTATCTTTGTGTCATGAAAGATAATGAAAAAGTTATATTAAGATATTCATGGGAGAATCTGTGTTCCACAGAATACCATAACTATATTCCACTTAGTGCGGTAGAAGGAAGGAGTCCAGATATTGTAAGTGATGTTAGTCCAGACTACATTAAACTCCATCACTCAGGGCGAACAAGTCTAAAAGAGATATCCTCTTCTCTAGATAAACCCTCTTCTTTATTGTATTATAAGAAATCCGAACAATGCCAAATGAATGAGAAAGAATGGAATAAAAATGCATTCAATAAACTAACTCATAATATGGTTAACAGGATAACACTTATATTATCTGAGTTACCAGGAAACAAACTAAAACTTTCATTATTTAGATTTAGAAAAGAAAAAAGAGCAGGATTCCAAAACTTCAAAAAGAGCAGTGATGACATTCATATCACAATTAATAAGGATACAAAAAACTGGTTTTTCACTAGAACGACATTCTCGAATAGAAAAAGAAATGTTACTACAAGTAAAAATCCCTTCATATGGGTGGAAAATAAACTAGAAGAGTCATTCAAACTACCTAGTATTTTTGGTTGGTATAGGGTTGTTACCCATATTGATGTTGTTGATACTGAGGATCCAGTCAGAAAAGAAATGGTAAAGGCTTTGATAAAGGTTTATAATGAAATAGGGAGTAGATTAAAACAAAAACCCGATCAGACAATATCTCACAATATAATAAATGATATAGTTCCAACATTCGGATATAATTTAGGTGTGTTAATTGGGAAGTGGTTTTGTGAAGAACGTAAAATAAAGTTACCAGATAATTGGCAGAACTACTTTTTTAATTGGTATCCCGGAGTTAAAAGAATTAGAAAAACACAAATGAAACTTTTACCCGCTATAGTTCAAGGGTATGGGATTAAATCAAAATACATAAACCAATTACTAAATCAATATCCAACACTAAATATTAATGATATAGTGCTTTGGTTTACTATGTTAGGTCCAGACTTCTTTAGAGAATTACCTTTAAGTTTATTAACAACAACTTCATCAGTAGACACATATAGGTTAATAAGTCCACACTCTAAAAAATCTGATTTAGATGAGCAGTCTCCTTTAAGTGTGGCTCGTGAAGTTGCTCATAGTTTAACAACACAAGAAAGAAGAAATATAATTTCAATCACTAAAACAATGAAAGAGGCGTCTCCATATTTCCTAGGAGAGATAAGGGATCATGTATACACAAAAATAAAATTATCTAAATTAGGTGAAAACGTATCACTAATCGCAAAAACAATGGATGAGTTCAAAAGAGAACATCATGATTGGGCATCATTAATGCATTATCTAATGTCAGATCGTTCAACACAATATTATTACAAACCACAAACATTAGAATTAATACAAAAAGATTATGAGAATTATAATGTATTAGTACTAAAGAATGAGTCAGATTATTTCGAAGAGGGGGAGACACAGAAGAATTGTGTTAGAAGTTATCTTTCACAATATAGTAGTTTGATATTTTCTATTAGGAATACAGATAATAAAAGACTAACTTGTGAAGTCCTAGGAGGTAAAATAGTTCAGGTAAGAGAATTATGTAATGGAGAAGCTGGTGAGGAATGGGATGGGGTATTAATAGAGATGAAAAAAAGAATTAAAAAACTTTTTAGTTTGGATTTATTAAAACCTTGTGTTAAAATAACCTATAAGAAAGCTAAGATAGAAAAATGGGTAATTAAGGATGGGGAGTTGTATACTGATAGAAATGTAGAAGAAGGATATATTCCAGACGAGGAGTTTCTTATGACCGAACTAGACGATTTACCTTTCTAGTCTTCATCGTGGTCAATTTTCCACTGTGATAAGTTTTTTGCTTTTTGGATTTGGTCTCTTCGTTTTTCAGAGGGTTTAGTGTAGTATCTTTTAGTACGTATGTTTTTCATAGCTTGTGTCTTAACAAATTTTCTTCTCATTTGCTTCAACGCTTTCTCGATATTTCCTTTCTGTACTTTTGTTATTAACATGTATTGTTTTTAGTGTATTTTATAAATATGTTTAATACGACAAATATAAAAAAAATATCTGAGACCACCAATACAAAATAGATGATATTTATTATTAAAGTAATTATTTTATGAACATTATAGAAGAAGCCTTATTAGTTGAAAGTCGTATGAGTGATGCAAAGAAGAAATTCGGTAATCTCAATATGTATGATTGGCAACTTTTGGATAAATTAGACCCTAGCGATAATCACAAATACTTAATGTGGTTAGCTAGAGAATATGATAAAGGACCTCAATCCCAGATGTATGACCCCAAAGTTAAAGAAATACTAAACCATTTTCATAGATATCCTGAAAAATATAATGAAAGAGA
>CERN01039641.1_pt1 | contig 13605 bp, 16 predicted proteins | sample 530761 | NCBI WGS metagenome assembly CERN01 (sample SAMEA2620947, study PRJEB7988) | marine metagenome | isolation source: saline water (ENVO:00002010), including | reverse complement strand
AGATACCGCGATCAGCGATATTCTCCCGCTTCATTTGCATTTTTTGTTCGTATGCCGAGACATAATCCGCCAGATTTTCATACGACTTATCGATGTATGGTTCCAATTTGTCTTGACAGATCTTGTCAAGTAACCCCACAACTGCTGCTTTATCGCCAGACTTACTACCAAGAAATTTAGTAACAAGAGGTCCAAGGTTAAGATAGATTGAGTCAGTGTCAGATGCAATGACATAATCCTCCTTCTCTGTAGAGAGTAGTTTATTTAGATATTCGTTCATCTTGTTCTCAATCCAACGAATTGAGACTTGACCAGACAATGTAATTGCCTCAGCGTTTGCTAGTTTAAAATACCTGAAGTATTGATTACCAATAGCACCATAAGCAGAGTTAAGAGAAATCTTTTTCGCCATTTGAATGTTGTTACATCTGGCGATCTCTTTCTGTAACGCAACAGTAGGAGTCTTCTCATACTCCTGCTTGGCTTTGAGCATCCGCTTCTTGAAGATAACACGCTCTCCATACATTTTCTCCATCAATTCGGGCAAGAATCCCTTCTTGTCCTTGCGGAACATGGCACCATTTGCACAGACAGCATTGTCTTTGTACAACTCAAAGTTTAGTTCCTCCCCAAGTATCTTATCAACTGTAACCGTTGGATGTTTCTCGTCGAGGAGGGTCTCTGGTGAGATGTTGTACTGCATAATAAGATGAGGGTAGAGAGAGTTAAGGTCAAAAGACACAACCCAATCATAGACTCCTGGAATCGGTTCCTTGACATAGGCACCTGCATACTTTTCATCTTTGTCAGTTTTCTCTTTAGGTGGAATAACAACACCTTTCTTCTTCAGGTAGTTGTAGATGATGGTATCCCACATCCGAACCTGATAGAAGACATCATTATAGTTCACCTTAGCATCATATGCCATGGTCAGAGCAAGCTCAATCAACTTCATCTTGTCTTCAAGACGATCAACGAGCTCCACATCAATTATATTATATTCAACGAACTTTTGCCACCCGTTTGTGTAAAAATCTTGAAATGTATCAAACTCAGAGTGATCAAGTTTCTTTTGACCCAGTTCTACATTAGCAATATGGTCAAGACGATATGATTCTTGGTTCGTATAAGTGAATTTCTTGTAGAGATCAAGGTAATCTAACTGCGTTATACCACCAATATCATAGAACACCTGCTTACGGCCCTTGATAAAGACTTCCTTTTGAGATACCAAACCCCATGGAGATAATCTTTTTGCAAGTTTTTCTCCAAGAACACGATCAATGCGCTTAGTGATAAATGGAATATCAAACAGTTGGATGTTCCAACCAGTCACAACATCAGGAGTATTCTCCATCCACCAGTTGATAAAACTGTTGAGTAGATCACGCTCATTATTGAACTGAATGTAGCGAACATTGTCCTGTTTAATCTTAAACGGACCTTGACCCCAAGTTGTAATCTCTTTAGTGTTGTAATCTTGAATAGTAATCAGCAAGATCTCCTGATCTGCTACCTCTGGATCTGGAAATCCATTTTCCGAACGAGTCTCAATATCAACTGTTACCTGACGAATCTTGGTAGGATCGAATTTAATTTCGTCTTGAGGATACTTATCAGAGATATACTGATAGATATACCTTTCATTACCATAGATCTTGAAGTTATCAACATCACCATAACTCTTCAAAAACTCTCGACAGTCAGATACGAACCCAGGTTTAATGGGTTCAACATAATTACCATCAAGAGTTTTATAGAAGGTTTCTTTTTTAGAAGGAACAAATAATGTAGGTTTGTATTTTTCGCGGAACTGAATGTACTCACCATTTTCATAAGCACGAACGAGAAACTGGTCCCCGATCATTTGTACATTAGTATAGAATTTCATTCAGAAAGCAGTTCGTTGTATGCTTGGAGGATGTGTGGCTCGGGATCAACTAGAGTCAGAATAGTATCACTTTGAATTCTGCACTTCTTATCAGAAGACTTATTCAATACTTTCCAAGGTGTGAGACGATCCTTATATTCTTTGGGTTCTTCTTCCAACTCAAGGAATTCATATGGATTATCTAACTCACAATCGGGTTCACCGATATCAGCACCAATCTCTTTGATGCCAGCGATAATACACATGTAGTCTTCTTTGAAGACAATAACTTTAACTAATGCCATCAATCAACTCCTTGTACATGTTCTTGAGATCAGCTACTGGTTCAAAAATAGTTTGAACAGAGTTGGGATTTACGATGAATGTAGTCTCTTGCGTAAGCGGTTGCCAAGTAGCAAGGGATACTTGAGATGTATTTTCTGCAGTTTCTCCAGCATCTTCTGTCAGCAACATGGTTGGTTGCATGATGACGCGATACGGATTGTTAAACATGTATTGACGACCCTTGTCTTCTGGATCAATCAACTCTTTAATATCAGCAATGATAGAATCAGTGCCAATGATGGCTACTCTAACGGACATAGTAAGTTTCTTACCTCTAGGTATTATAGCATGAAAAAAGGGGGGCGATCAACCCCCCGATATTTAGAACCAGGTTTTACGCTGGTGATGTTCTGGAATTATCTTCCCTAGCGTCACACTCAAAAGACCGTCCTCAAACTCCACTTGCCTCACCTCCGTCTCATCAGAGAGCGTCCACACCCGCGTGAAGGACCGTTGAGCAAGTCCCTTATGCAAGTAACTGGTTTCGGTCTCCTTGTCCTCTTTCTGCCCCTCTACGAAGAGTTTCCCGTCTTGCGTATAGACATTAACCTCAGCCTTCTTGAATCCTGCTAGAGCAATTTCTAGTCTCGATTCAACGGCACTTACATCTACAAGGTTATATGGAGGATAGTTGGAAGTGGTCTCGTGCAGTTTAAAGATACGGTCGAAATAATCATCCATACCAATACTGTTGCGTGTGATCCTGTCCATTAATTGATCCAGGTTCGCAGCATTATACTTTGTTAGGTTATTAACCATGGTAGCTCCTTAGTAAGCGAGTTTATTTTTTGTGGACCCTTACGGCATCCAATACTATTTAATCATTTACATAAAAAAAGGGGGATGTTGAAACCCCCACCTTTTTTATTCGGTTGTTACACCTCAATCAACTTCTTTTCTTGCATTACAACATCCTTGTGCTCCTTACCAGTTGCCTGGGGGATAGCACCAAACACATTGTAAGGAGGAACCTTGAGGTTTGCTACACGCGCTGCAGCATAATTCAAGACAAGTTGATCCATTTCATCGAGAAGAGCAATAGTCCTCTGACGATTTGCTTCAAGTTCTTCGTGAGAAGATGCTTGAGAATCGAAGAGAGCAATGTTCATTGTATCGACATTATCAACATAGTTCTTCATCACCTGATAGATGGTACGAAGAGCACGAGTAGGATCGGCTTTCTCACCATTAATACCATAGGTGTTTAGAAGGTCTGCTCCAATGCCAAGTTCATCGAGAAACAGTTGAGCCTCTGTACGACTATAGGAGTCGATGATACCACGACGAGCAAAGTCTTTACAGATTTTTGCTGCAATACCTTCTACCTGTTGAGGACTCAGGTTCAAGTCAAGGGTATAGATCCACCGTTTGATGGTGTCCTTTTCCCTGTCTTCACGATGTTCAAAACGCTCACGACCAAGTTCTTCGATCTCGGTAACGGTAATTACCTTTTGTCCAAATCCCTTATTCATTGATGCACGGGCATCTTGAAGACGCTCCCTTAAGGAGTCTTGGAATTCGGTTTTGGTGAGATCGTTCTCTTCGTATTGAGCGAAGATCCACTCCTTATATCCTAGTTGCTTCAGGTTCTTCAACCTGTTAAAACCGTTAAGGAGATCATCAATACCGTAGATTGATGGAGTAAGGACGGATGTGTCAATGCCTTTTGCAAGGGAGACTTCTAGAGTCTGGTTGTCACCAGTTCCAGCAATCCTAACAGAGTTATCTGTGTTTCCGTTACTGTCCTTGGTATTGATCTGTGTGAGTTTACGCCATTTATATCCTGCAAACTTCCAACCAGGAACCTCTTGAGGTTCAGGAAGAAGTTCTTCGATCTGCTGACGCAATTCCTTAGGCACCCCCGAAAGGGGAATTGAGATAATTGTCATGATAACAAGCCGTATGGCTGTAGAGTTAACAATAGGTTCCTGTCGCCGCTAGTCCTGAACCTATTAAAGGGGACTACCGCAGTGGTTAACCACAGATATATTATAGCATAAAAAAAGGAGGGTGGCAACCCCCCTTGCAAGCGATATTCCTTTGTAGCGTGTCGCGCACGAAAGAGCGACGATTTATTTAGGAGTCCTCTTGTCCTTCAGTCTTGGTTTTTCTACCAATGTTATATTTTGTTTCTAAAACCCAGTTACCTTTATCTTTATATGATAATACTTTGATTTGATTCAAAGGAGCGATGTCCTGAATCATCTCAGCATCAACTACAGAAATCAATCCCCAGTCAGCCAACAATTGAGAGATTCTGTTTCTTCTTTGTACATCATTTACAGTAAGATTTGCTTTCTTACCGTCAAGTGCGAAAAGTTCTTTGAAGTGAACAATGTAATATCTTCCTTGCTTATGCAAGATATGACAAGATTGGTATAGTTTCTTTTCCTTTCTTGATGCTACTCCAATTCTGGTAAGTGTTTCTCGTACTTTTAGAAAATCATCAGGTTCACTGAGGCACACCTCAATCATTTTCTCAGGCGACCACTCAACGGTCGGTTCCACAACAACGCTCATAGCAAGAATAACAACTTTTTATTATTTAGCTAAACTTCTTTTGACATTTTCCATAGCAGGTTTGACGATATCGTAAGCACTTCTATATGCCATTTTATTAATGTATCTTTGGTCCCACCACTCACCTATATTACAACTCTTACCAGTATGATCTTCATAAATTCCTAAGAAGATTCCAAAAAGTTCCCACTGAGACATAGGAAAATACCCAGGAGATAGGCATACAAAAATATGATCATACTTATAGTCACCATGATCATACTCATGTGGTTCTTTAAACCCCCACTCACAATACTTTCCTACATTATTACAGATGTATCGATTTACAGAACTCCTAGAATCTTCCTCAGCCTTTTCTCCATTATGAATCCAAGTCATAGATTTTAATTTTCCTAGAGCATGAAGATAAGCTCCCCAACTACCTTCATCTACCTTCCCATATGTTGTAGTGTGGTGATATTCTAAAAGATGCAGTGCTAAAAAAGTCTCATTAGTATAATCATCGAGTTCTTCTTGAACTTTTTCAATATAACATCCCGCAAGGAAGTCGTCATGATGGTCGATGTTTACCAATTCAATATCTTCAAAATCAAGTATGCTATCAAGGATATAATCATGGTCCCATCCAAAGGCAACCGTTACATCTGGATTAGCAACTAATGCTTTCGTAAAAGTGTCTAGCATATAATCCAGACAATTCTCTTGTACAATATTTTCTCTACAATTAAGGTCAGGATACTTAGAAAAATAGTTTGTCCACTTCGTAGCGGGATGCCACTCATCCCAAAGTTCCCCATCTTCATTGGGCCATTCTTCCACATTAGGAAAACAGAAGTCAATATCGATACTAAGAACTTTCATTTGATACCACCAGTGTCTAATTTTTTACGCATGTACTCAATTTGTTCGGGAAGTAAAATTTTAAGAGCCTGTTGTGCTTTCTCATTGCTGTAACCATAGTATTTCTTTACTAGTTCTAGGTCAGCAATTTTCTCCTGGCGCAACCAAGGAGAGAACCTTTTCTTTTTCCTAATGCTATGTAGAAGGAATTCGTACTGCATATCTTTGTCCAAATGATTCTGTTTATTCATCTCATTTGCAAACATAATTGCATCAATATGCCCAGACAGACAACGATTAACAATGTAAGGAGGATATTGTTTAACGATATCGGGGTTTTCTTTAATAAGATTTTCCTTATTAAAGTTTATAGAGTTCAACCAATCTTTTAGTTCCATAGGATGTAATTACCAATAACAAGATAGTCAATATCCATTTGTTTGAAAGAGGCAATGGCATCCTCTGGAGTTTCAATAATTGGTTCTCCGCTTTTATTGAAGGATGTGTTCAGTAGAATAGGTACATCAAATTTACTGAGTAGTTGACACATCTTAGGATTTTGCTGCTCATTTACAGTCTGAATTCTACATGTCAAGTCACCATGAGTGATGGCAGGGATTTTTTTGGTGATGGAAGTCTGAGAATACAGCATGTAAGGACTCGGAAAACCAGGATCAAAGTAGTCTTCGACTGATTCTTCTAGCATTATACCAGCAAAAGGACGCCAATACTCTCTTTTTTTGACCCTGGTATTCAAAATATCTTTATTCTTAGAATCTCTAGGACTCATAAGCAATGACCTAGACCCTAAAGACCTAGGACCATATTCCGACCTGCCTTGGAACCAACCAATAATTTTATTATCGTTTAATTCATCCGCAACAAAATTACAAAGGTCATCAAAGTCTTCGTAGTACTTACAATTTTCTTCTTCAGGTACAAAATCATCATAGGATTTACCCAACAAAGCAATATTAGATGGCAATTCAATAGATTCTTTTGATCTATATGCACCCCAAGCAGCTGCTCCAAAGTGAATTCCAGAATCATTGGTGAATGGTGGAATGTGCATGTTTCTAAACAGAGATCTTATCCTTGTATTTGCACAAACATTCAGGAAACATCCTCCAGCAAAACAATTGTCATCTTCTAGGTAATCTTCTTTCAAAGTTTCTACCAGATACATCAAAGCATGCTCAAACCAATACTGAATGTAGTGAGCTTTGTCTTCTGGAGAACCTTTTAGATGTCTGTAGACCATCTTATAGTCATAAAAATGGACCTCTGGCATTCCAAATTCCCAGCGATCAATATCAAATAACCCTTCTGCGTAATGTGTTGATGCACACATTGGCCTCTCTTGTTCTGGAAGGAGTTTACCATAAGCAGACATGCCCATGATCTTACCCTCTTTAGGAGTTACATCAAAATTTTGAGCAAACTGAATATTATTAAACACATCCTCGGGGAGAGTAGACTCTTCTCTCATCAACTGCCTATGTTTTGCATCATAAACCATTTGAGACATATTGCAGTAGAACTCACCAAATGAGTTCATACCCAAATCACCAGTTCCTCTAAAAAATCTAAAGATTCTTTTCTGCTTATCAAAGTAACCAATACTATTATTCTCACCACCTCTCGTCATGGCACTGGCAAAATCCCAAATTCCACTACCAAGACCATCGATAGTTAAGAAACTTCCACTATTGAATGGTGATGTGAATACAGTAGAAGCAGCATGACACAAATGATGCGAGAGCATCCAGACTTCCGCATTAGGAAATGATTCCTGCAGCATTCTCTTTCCAATTCCTTCAACTAACTGCTTATTGCTAATCTCAGGATAACTTGGGCAGTAACAAACAATATCAATATCATCCTTACTATAATCTCCTAGCACATATTCAATAGATTTCCTAGGATAATTACCCTCATCTTTAAGACGAGTCAGTCTTTCTTCATTAATACTTCTGATATGAATCCCATTAACAAATAATGTTGCACCAGCATCATGGATATAAGTGCCTGGTTTGTCAAATATATTTGCGTCCCAATCAAGTGCTCCATAAACTCCAACGATTTTCATAATTCAATCTCAGTTTTGAATGCAAGGGTAAATCTATCACTCTTTGCATATGGAGTAATAGGTAGAACTTTATGTTCTAATCTAGAATCAAATATGATTATCCTTCCAGGAGAATAATCAATCACTTTATGTATGGGACCATCGTTCTCGTATATTTTTAACTCTCCTCCCCAAGACTCATCCCAATACTTATTACAACACACAATGACAGTTGCACATGCTGGATTGATTTCATCAATATGCCTGTTCACATAGGCATGTATTGGATAATGATTGAAGTAAGCCTCTTGAATATTAATTTTAAATTTGAAATCAGATAATGCTTCGATGATTATATCATCTAAGTGCAACTCACCCAGTTCATCCAAATCTAGTAACGCCGCAAACCTACAATCTCTTTCTGGAGAATTACTATCTGTAGATTGATTGTAAGAATATTTTGCATTGAGAGCACAATCATTAATATGATCTAGTTGCCACCTACTAAATTTATTATCTAGAACATGAAGTTCATTATCAAATGTCATAGTTCATTAGCACCAGTTCCTTACGCTGTTGCTGATCACTCATATACTCACCAACAGAACGCATTGTGTAAGTGTGTTCAAATTCAGCAGCTTTCCAATCCTTAAAACGATCTCTAATCAGTTGCGACGAATTGTAAGAAATAAGTTGAGGAGAGACAAAACGGTCACAATCACCAGCAAACTGGTCATGGTCAAATCCCTTGTGCATGCTCCCACGCTTACCATATAGATTGGATCCAATCTCATAGGGGGGATCGAGATAGATGTAGGTTGACTTGCTGTCGCTAAGGAGTTGTTCATATGAGACATTGGTAATCTTCCAATTTTTAATTATTTGAGAATATCCTGGTAGTTTATCGATTCCTCGCATGGAGAAATTGCTTTCTGAAGCTTGCTTTGAGAATGATGAGGATTCAGTGAGACCAGAAAAAGAGCACTTGTTGATAATATAAAAAGAGACAGCACGAGCCGTAGCTGGTAAGAAGTGATCATTTACTTTCTCCTTTGCATCAATGAATAGTTCTTTAGCAGATACTGGTTCAGGATGACGATTCTTTAATTGGACAAGTTGATCTCTCATCTCTTGTCCGTTATCTCTCAATTCACACCAGAAATTATAAAGAGGTTCATAGAGATCGTTGACCCAGATATCAAGATGAGGATTCATCTTACATACTTCAATTGCTACACTACCGCCACCTAGAAAAGGTTCACGATACTCAGTGTAGTCTTTAAGATTAGGAAGATACTGGGAAAGTTTAGTCAAAGCACGACTCTTTCCTCCAGGATATCTCAGTGGGGTTTTATATGATTTCATTTAAACTTACACTCCACCATAATTTCTGTCAAAGCGGCTAAGAGATTAATCTCTTGATCTGCTACGAACGCGATTTGGTACTGATACTTAGCAATAATGAGAACGGCAGCAGCAATAGAAGGACCATCCAAGGATGGAACCAGAGCATCGTACACACGGCGAAGTAGTACACTAGAATCGTTGTCCAAATTAGAAACGACCCACTTCCTAACCGACTGAAAATCTTTGTTCTTAAGTTTCTGGATAAGATCATTTACCTTTACATCTCCAAATTCAGCAAGGATTGCTGAATCAATTTTACCACTAACAGAGTATCTCTGACACTCATTTAATACACGACGCCAATCAGGGAAATGCTTATTAATAAGTTCTAGAAGAACTTTTTGATCATACGCCACATCCTCATTCTCAAGTATAGTCCTGAGACGGTTGAAAAATTCTGCTGCGATGGCAGGTTTCTTGGTTCCATTAATACCGAATTCGACGACGGCACAGCGTGAATGGAGAGGTTCAATGAGTTTGTTTTTGTAGTTGCAGGTAAAGATGAATCTGCAATTGTTATAAAATGCCTCAATGTTTGCCCTAAGGAGGAGCTGTACATCATGGGTTGTGTTGTCAGCTTCGTCAATGATGATGACTTTGTGGTTAGCATCTGACGAAAGTGATACGGTCGAAGCAAAGTTCTTTGCTTGATTCCGCACCGTGTCAAGAAATCTTCCTTCATCTGAACCGTTTATAATTATGTAGTCACATTTAAGTTGCTCACACAATGCACGGGCTACAGTTGTTTTACCACAACCTGCAGGACCAGCAAGGAGCATGTTAGGGATCTCACCCTTATTCAGGAATTCTTTGAATGTAGTCTTAGTAGACTCTGGGAGAATACATTCATCAATAGTTTTGGGACGGTACTTCTCGACCCAAAGGAACTCATTACGACTCATTATTAAATCCAATCAGGTTTACGATCTGGGATACGAAGATAATTATCGCACACCCAAGGCTTAGAAGCAATGTACATTTTGTATGCATCGATAGTAGAAATACTATCGTCAAACTTATACTCCTCAGGCATTGCACGAACGAAAGGAGTGTGGTCAGCCCATTTTACACAGGGAATAATCTCATCAGCAGCAAGTAAAGTCTTAAAGCAGGTATGGTTTTTTCCATACCGAGTATAATACTCGTCACATAATGCAATGCCGTGAGTAAGCAACCATCTAGTGTTTGCTACAGTCTCGTTTGCCCAGATAGTGCAAGGGTGATTACGGAACGCTCCCTTGTCCGTAGCATAGGGTGTGCCATCTTTCTTGGGCAGTGTGCCATAACCATGCCCCCACTTGTCTGAGGCGACTATAGAGAGCATCTGGCAGGTCTCCAGGGGCATCTTGACGATGTGCTTGTCGGGAAGAACTCTAGCACACTTCCATGGGTCTTGGTCAGTAACAAAGATATTCATACCAAATTGAATGAGATAATCACACGCTCCTCTTCACTATCGTGAGGGGGTGCCATATGCATTAGATTAGAAGGGAAGATTATTAAATCACCTTCTTTGCATGCAACGGAATTGCATGCATGAGTTCCAGTCTCATCATTGAAAGGAGAAAAGAAAAGAGTACCTGGGTGTTCTTCTGACATTTTAGCATAAAAAACACAAGAGTACCCTAGAGCCCCATGATCATGGGGAACATGATAATCTCTTGCGTTGTACCTCTGACACCACATATTAGAGATGCCAGTAAATTTATAAAGTGATGTCTTACAGAATTCTTGTAGGTATGGTTCTAATATTTTAAAAATATTTTTCTTATACTTAGCATCGTTCTCTTCAAAATAATCTGTAAATCCAATGTGCTTTTCTGCATCATTTGAAGAAGGGATGGAAAGGAGAATGCTCTCCTTAACCTTTTCCCACTCTCTAATAAAATATTGAGTTACAGAAATCTTAAACAGATCAACCTTGATAGGTTGAGTCTGGTTCAAGTGCGATGAAGTAATCAAGGTTATAACTAGAATTTGTGAACTTAGAAAGAAGTTTCTTTGAGATCACAACATCATAAGATCCAGGGATCAGTTTGATGTTCTCAATCTTAAAGTTAAACTCAAAAGTTTTGTCAGTCTTGCCTACAATTAAAGCAAACTCATTAGAGTTATCATTCTTCTTGTCACGAACTGTCAGGGTAATACTTTCACCATCACCAACAGCAGCAAGGTCAGGCAACTGATAAACTGAAGAGGCTTTCAACAGTTTCTGAAGTTGCTGACTCTCAAGTTGGAAGGATACATCAGAACTAGGCAGTGTAATCGCTTTGTCTGGAGGAGTAATAATAACCTCAGGATCAGCAAAGGCAAACTTAACCTTAGTGCTTTTACCTTCACGGATGATCATGTAAGAATCATGCTTGAGATCGATATCAGGATCGCTCATCAATCCCACACCGTTCAAGAACTGAGGCAGATCATAGATGCCAAAGTCTTTCTCGAAGTTCTCATCAACCTCTGCCTCAGCGAGGATGTTCTTCATTACCGAAATGGTACGAAGTTTAGTTCCCTTCTTGACCAGAATCGACTGGTTAATAGAAGAAAAGTTTTCAAGCAGGTCGATTGTTTTATCAGAAAGTTTCATATCCACGCTCGATAGTCTCCTGGTCTAAGCCATAAAAGTGATAGAGAAGAACAGCATAATGGATGATCTTCTTAATGTCCATTCTAGCAGATCCCTTCTTGTTATAACGGGATGCATACTTAAGAATGTTGCCGCGACAGAACGCAGCACCGTCTCCACAGGATTCAATCAGATCAAGTGTCTGAATACCGTTGGAAGCATTGTAGTGAGCACGATAGGTGCCATTGATGTAATCTTTTACCTCTTCAAGGATTTTGTCTTCGTTGTATTTAAACACAGTTTTCTTTTTGTTAGATCCTCTAAATTCTTTAACAGCGTCATTTTTTTGTTTGGGCCAGACAAATCCGTCTGCAGTAATCTCAACCGAACCCGTAGGTTCTGGCGTGTATTCAAAACCTCCGTTTTGTCTAACCCATTCTAGTTCATTGATCGCGTCGTCAGGTCCGTACATTTCGTCGTATAATAGAGCCCATGCGTTCATTGTAACACCTCTTTAGTTGAATTGCAAGTTGAATACATTAAAACTCATTGAGATTCTAATGACATCACTAGAGAAGGGATAAACGGTATGGGGCATGTCAGCAGGAAAGATGTAGATATCTCCCGTTTTTGGAATTACTTTTGCGTAGCCAGGAGATGTAAATGATTTTGCATGAACAAACTCAAGGGCACCAGCGCAAGGACAATTAGTTTTGCCCTCCCATTGTTCTATCTCCTTTTCTATTTCTTCTGGAACATCAATGAAAATAACTGAACTCAATGTACCATCATGAGTATGTAATGGGTTGAACTCATGTTTTTTCATGTAGTTAATCCAAGGACCATTGCCAAGATGAAATGAAAGTGATTTATGATCCAGGTATCCTTGAATGTGTGGATAGATTTCATTCGTAAATCTTTTGGGATCAATGACTGCATTTTTTTGAGAGATTATGTTACCAGCAAGATCATACCCAACATTCTCACCTTTCTCTGACGAACGAGCAACCTCTTGAAGGTAAGAAAGAAACTCGTCAGAAAGTTCACTTTGATATATGGATGGACCAAAAGGATTAAAAACTTTCATCAGCAATAGCAGCAGAGAAATCTACATCAGCATCAACCTTATCATAGAGATCAAGGAAGGCACTCTTAGTCTCTTCATCGAAACGATTCAAGCACACTTGAATTGCTTTCTGCTTATCGTTCCAGATAGCATATGCACGAGCGATGTGAACGAGACGACGGGTGGAGATAACTTCATCAACACCACCATCATAGAAGGTCTTACGGATGATGTCTGCCCAGTCACAAAGACGCTTACAGAACTCAGTTTCGTCACATACACCCTCAAGAATCTTCTGTTCCAGTTTAGGTGAAGGATAAGACTGCTCAAAGGTTACAGGGAACCTTTCAAGGAAAGCTTCGTTAAGAACATTAGTACCAATGAACCGACCATCGTCAGAACCCTTGCCCTTGGTATTGGCGGTAGCAATTACATTGAATCCATTCTTAGGTTCAACATACTTACCAATCTTTTTGAGGAAGACACCCTTGCCTTCAAGGATTGATTGGAGACATAGAATCTTATTAGATGCCAGGTCAACCTCGTCTAGAAGAAGAACTGCTCCACGCGAAAGAGCCTCCACGACGGGTCCATTATGCCAGACAGTTTCGCCATTAACAAGACGAAACCCACCAATAAGATCATCCTCATCGGTTTCAATGGTGACATTCACCCGAATCAACTCTCTATTTAGAGCAGCACAGGCTTGCTCAACAGAGACAGTTTTGCCGTTACCTGAAAGACCAGTGATAAAGCAAGGATAGAAAACGCCAGACTTGATGATCTTTTTGACATCAGTGAAGTTACCGAAGGGAACATAGTTAGGATCTTTTGTAGGAATTAGATTCTGCTCGATAGCAGGCATGGCAGCAGGTGCTTCGTAGTTTTGCTCAAGTTTCTCCTGAACAGTGAGGTTCCACTTA
>CERN01032391.1_pt1 | contig 13620 bp, 13 predicted proteins | sample 530761 | NCBI WGS metagenome assembly CERN01 (sample SAMEA2620947, study PRJEB7988) | marine metagenome | isolation source: saline water (ENVO:00002010), including | reverse complement strand
TCGTCCTCGATCAATGATGTGGCAAGTGAAACCGGCAAAACCGGCCAACTGTCGGGCGAAGTTCTGACCACAGCACAGGATGCCTCACACAAGGTCGAAGCCTTGCGTGCCCGCATCAACGGCATCCTCGAAGACCTTCGCGAGCAGGCCCGCAGTCGCGCCGCCTGATCTGCCAAACTTCCTATCATGCAAAGGCCCGCCATCCGGCGGGCCTTTCATTTTTTTGTCGCTTTGGCATGATCGTCCCCGCCCATACAGGCAGGGTTTCAACATATTGAAAATGTTTGGATTTTACGCGCTGGGCCAGCTGCCCTTAAGCCGCCCGCCGATCCGGACCGGCTCGATCCGTTTGGCAAGGCCGGTGGCATCGTCGGTTTCGACATAAACACCACACACCGTTGCCGGGCCGTCTGCCGGTTCGAACCGGCCGGTCGGCATTTTGGTGATGAATTTGCGGACCGAATTTTCCTTTTTCATCCCGATCACGGAATCAAAATCGCCGCACATGCCGACATCGGTCTGATAGGCCGTTCCACCCGGCAATATCTGGGCATCCGCCGTCGGCACATGGGTGTGCGTCCCCAGAACAAGCGATGCCCGCCCGTCGCAATGATGGCCAAACGCCATTTTTTCCGACGTGGTTTCGGCATGGAAATCGATGATGATCGCATCAACATTCTTGCCAAGCCTGTGTTTGGCAAAAAGTTTGTTCGCGCCCTGGAACGGGCACGAAAGCGGGTCCATGAACAACCGCCCCATCATGTTAACAACGCAAACCTTTTTGCCCGAACGGGTTTTGAAAACGTAATCGCCCTTGCCCGGTGTCCCGTCGGGGAAGTTCCACGGGCGCAGCAGTTTTTCATCTTCATCGATATAGGCAATGATTTCGCGCTGGTCCCAGACATGGTTGCCCGTCGTCAGGACATCCGCACCGGCATCATAGAATTCCTTGCAGATTTTCGCCGTCACACCAAAACCATGCGCCGAATTTTCCACGTTTACCACCGCGATATCGACCGAAAGACGGTCCCGCAGCATCGGTAACGCTTCAAGTGCTGCAGTACGACCGGATTGGCCAAGAACGTCGCCAAGATGGAGTAAACGCATTGTATTTCCCGTTTCGTCGCACGCCCGAAATCCGGACATGCCTGTAACCGATGCCCCTGTCAGACGCACCGATTGATGCACAACATAGATAAATTGGGGATATGAATTAAGTGGGAGCCACCGCTGCCGTTGGCCATGTGGTAATTCCTCGTGACCTGCGTGTGCAGGTGGGCGCCGTATAACGAGACCACGGCCTCGACAGGGACAGCTCCCTAGAGAAATGAGCATCGGCCCCGGGAATTAGCGAACCTGACGAACAGGGCAGCCCCCGATTTGCCGCTGCACTCGATCACCGCGAACGGCGCATCGAAAACAGTCAGCGTCCGGAACTTAGTCCTGCGAAAGCTTTTGCGCAATAGCTTCGATGCGAACAGCCATGCTTTCCATGTTTTCCGCAATCGCGTCACCTTCGGCCGCACTTACGCTGCCGGGTTCCGGTTCGACACTTGTCTGGCCCTTGCGCAATTTTTCATGCATGTCGCCCAGCTCGTCGGCAATCAGAAGACTGGTCATCACCAAAAGGCGCTGTTCGCCAATCTGGCCAACCGCTCCGGCAATCTCTCGAACCCGCTCATCGACATATTGCGCAAGGTTCATCAGGCGTTCTTCCTGACCATCGTCGCAGGCAACATCATAGCTGCGCCCGTTAATTCGTACTGAAACCTGTGCCATGAATTTTATGCCTGCCTTTGTTCGCGATCATCATCAAGGACCAGACGCAACTGCCCCACTGCACCGTCAAGACGGGCCGAGACGGTCTGGGTTGCTGTTGCGAGCTTGTCATAATCCTGACGCACGGCTGCCAGCTGGCTTTTCAGGGTTTCGACTTCACCGGCAGCATCGGATTGATTTCCGATATCCTTGGCCATACGCGACTCCACGGCAGCATCAAGACTGTCGATGGCCGCTTTAAGTCGGATACTCGCTTCTAGCAAACGCGACATATTCAATATCCAGCTTTGTTAAACTACCCGGTCGGCACAGGCAAAACCCGTACCCAATCGCAAGATTGGCCACCCTGCCAACCGACTTTGTCATGAAAAAGGCTGATTTGTTGCCGAACAAACCCGTGGCATCAAATATCTGCCCCACGGAATAATGCCCGGAAACCGTATGGAAAAGCCCGTCATGACATGCGCAACGTTACCCGCTCCGTTCACCGAACCGAAAGGATACAGGGAACGCCGGGCCAAACGGCAACATAGGGGGCAGGATCAGGACGCGTCAACATGCACCTTGGCAACCCGGCATGTTTGTCATTTTCGTTAACCACAATTAGGACAATTGGCGCAGTTTTTCGACAGAAGCGGTTGACGGATGCCCCCCGTACGGGCATGTTCCGCGCGAATTCCGTTAACATGGAATACATGTATCAAAAATGTTTTCATCGCCCGACCGCGAAACCCCCAGGAACCGCATCCAATGACGACGCAAACAGAACACAACCGCATGGCCAATGCCATCCGCTTTCTTTCGGCCGACGCAGTCGAAAAAGCCAATTCCGGACATCCCGGCATGCCGATGGGCATGGCAGACGTCGCGACTGTTCTTTATACCAAATTCCTGAAATTCGATCCAAAGCACCCGCACTGGCCCGACCGCGACCGTTTCATCCTGTCCGCTGGTCACGGCTCAATGCTGCTTTATTCGCTTCTGCACCTTACGGGTTACGAAGATTTCGATCTGGATCAGATCAAGAATTTCCGTCAGATGGGTTCGCGTACTGCCGGTCACCCGGAATTCGGCCATGGTGCCGGTATCGAAACCACCACCGGCCCGCTGGGTCAGGGCATTGCGACCTCGGTTGGTTTCGCGCTTGGCGAACGCATCATGAATGCGCGCTTTGGCAATGATGTTGTCGATCACTTCACCTATGTGATTGCCGGTGACGGTTGCCTGATGGAAGGCATCTCGCAGGAAGCCATTTCGATGGCCGGTCACCTGAAACTGTCGAAACTGATCGTCCTGTTTGACGATAACGGCATTTCGATTGATGGCCCGACCTCGCTTTCGACGTCCGAAGATCACAAAAAGCGTTTCGAAGCCGCAGGCTGGGACGTGCAGCAGATTGACGGCCACGATCCGGTCGCCATCGAAGCCGCGATTGCCAAGGCAAAAACCACCAATACCCCGTCGATGATCGCCTGCAAAACCGTTATCGGTTTTGGCGCCCCGACCAAGGGTGGCACCTCGGCAACGCATGGTTCGCCGCTTGGCGCGACCGAACTTGCCGGTGCGCGTGAAAAACTTGGCTGGACGTCTGAGCCGTTCGACATTCCCGCCGACATTCTCGACGCATGGCGCAATGCCGGTACGCGTGGCAAGGCCGATTTCGATGCATGGGGTGCGCGTTTCGAAAATCTCGAAGCCTCCCTCAAGGACGAATTCGAACGCCGCGTCGAAGGCAAACTGCCGGAAAACTGGATTGATGCATTCAACGACTACAAAAAGCAGATCACAGCCGAACTGCCGAAAGTCGCAACCCGCAAATCGTCCCAGAACGTTCTTGAAGTTCTGACCAAGGCAATCCCGGAAATGATCGGCGGTTCTGCCGACCTGACCGGTTCGAACAACACCAAAACCGGCGTTCAGGCCCCGATCACCGCTGATGGCGGCTATCATGGCGGCTATATCTATTACGGTATCCGTGAACACGGTATGGCGGCGGCCATGAATGGTCTCGCGCTCCATGGTGGCGTTCTGCCTTATGGCGGCACCTTCCTGGTCTTCACCGACTATTGCCGCCCGGCAATCCGTCTGTCGGCCCTGATGAACCAGCGCGTTGTCTATGTCATGACCCATGATTCCATCGGTCTTGGCGAAGACGGCCCGACCCACCAGCCGGTCGAACATGTCGCGTCCCTGCGTGCAATGCCGAATGTGACCGTCATCCGTCCGGCCGATGCGGTTGAAACCGCCGAAGCATGGGCAATGGCGATCACCAATGAAACCGGCCCGACCGTCATGGCGCTGACCCGTCAGAACCTGCCGACCTTGCGCACCGAATACCGCGAAGACAACCTTGTCGCGCGCGGCGGCTACGTGATTTCCGATTGCGACGGTGATCGTCAGGTCACCCTGATCGCGACCGGCTCCGAAGTCGAAATTGCCGTGAACGCACAGGCGAAACTCAAGGCCGACGGCATCAATGCCGCCGTCGTCTCCCTGCCAAGCTGGGAACTGTTCGACGCACAGTCACCGGAATACCGCAAGGAAGTCCTTGGCGACAAACCGCGTATCGCCATCGAAGCCCTGTCGGTCTTCGGCTGGGAAAAATACGTTGGCGACAACGGCAAAGTCATTGGCATGCACGGCTTTGGTGCCTCGGCACCGGCCGAAGTCCTTTACGAGCATTTCGGCATCACCGCCGAGGCGCTGGTCAAGGCGGCCAAAGAACTCGTTTAATTCAAGGGGCCGGATCGGTAATATGCCGATCCGGCCTTTTTTCTATGGGGTTGAACCCCAAGCCGTGATTGATACTCCCCAGGTACCAATCATCATAATTTTGGAGGGATGAATGGCTATTCGCGTAGCGATTAATGGTTTTGGTCGTATTGGCCGTCTGGTTCTGCGTGCCATCGTTGAAAGCGGCCGTACCGATGTTGAAGTCGTGGCCATCAACGACCTGGGTGACGTCGCCACCAACGCACATCTTCTGAAATACGATTCCGTTCATGGCGTTCTTGCCAATGACGTCAAAGCCGAAGGCAACGACCTTGTCATCGACGGCAAGGCGATCAAGGTCTGCTCGGAACGCGACCCGGCGAACCTGCCGTGGGGCGCTCTGAATGTCGATATCGCATTCGAATGCACCGGCATCTTCCTTGACGAAGCGGGTGCAGGCAAACACCTGACCGCCGGCGCCAAACGCGTTCTGATTTCCGCCCCGGCAAAGGGTGACATCAAAACCGTCGTTTACGGTGTCAACAGCGACAGCCTGACCGCATCCGACATCATCGTTTCGAACGCGTCCTGCACCACCAACTGCCTGGCACCGGTTGCAGACGTTCTGAACAAGACCGTTGGCATCACCAAGGGCTTCATGACCACCGTTCACGCCTTCACCGGCGACCAGAACACCGTCGACAGCCTGCACAAGGATCTGCGCCGCGCCCGTGCCGCATCGCTTTCGATGATCCCGACCTCGACCGGTGCGGCCAAGGCCGTCGGTCTGGTTCTGCCGGAACTCAAAGGCAAGCTTGACGGCACCGCCATCCGTGTCCCGACCCCGAACGTTTCGATGGTTGACCTGACCTTCGTTGCCGGTCGCGACACCACGGCTGATGAAATCAATGCCGCGATCAAGGACGCCGCAAACGGCCCGCTCAAAGGCGTTCTTGGCGTTTGCGAAGCTCCGCTGGTCTCGATTGACTTCAACCACAATCCGAACAGCTCGACCTTTGACGTCACCCAGACCCAGGTTATCGGCGGCAACTTCGTCCGTATCCTGTCCTGGTACGACAACGAATGGGGCTTCTCGAACCGTATGTCTGATACCGCCGTTGCTATGGCAAAGTTCCTTTAATCGGAACTTGAAGGTATCTATCCGGATCAAGGGCGGCCTTCGGGTCGCCCTTTCTGTTTGGCAAATCCCGACCCGGTGATATTTTGCCCCGATGAAAGACAGCACAAACCTTTTCATTCGCATTCATGGCATGGCAGGCGGGCAATCGGCCTGCCGCGTTGCAGGGCGTGCGCGGATCAATCTTCTGTCGCCGGAAAATGCCGGGGCGTCGCTTGGTGCACAATGGTTTGCCACCCTGATCGCCAGATTACGAACCGACTTTCCCGATGCCCTCATCCACGGCATCCTTGATTGTCGCGGACGTCGCGCATCGGCCTTGGCCGCGATGGAGGCCGGAATTGATGCGGTCCTGCTCGATGACGATCTGCCCGATGACTTGAAAACCCGGCTTGAAAATCTCGGCTCGAAATCAGGATGCCGGGTCATCACCACCCTGCCCGACCCGGACCGGATTTACGAAACCGGTGACGATCATCTGCCCGATGCGGAACTTGACCGTCGGCTTGCGGCGTTTTTGGCTGGGTGATTGCCAAAAGGGTGATGAAACGTTACATGATACGCAGTTTTTGATCAGGAATGACCATTGTGAACGCAGACGACCAAACCGGCCTTTATCTTCTGACACCGCCCAAAATCGATCTGGCCGTATTTCCGGACCGCCTGAAATCCGTGCTTGATACCGGTACGATTGATTGTTTGCAGCTTCGTCTCAAAGACGTTTCCGATGATGAAATCCGCAAGGCAATTGATGCGATCCTGCCGTTATGCTCGGACCGCGACATTCCCCTGATCCTTAATGACCGCCCTGATATTGCCAAAAAATCGGGCGTTGACGGTGTGCATGTCGGCGAAGAAGACGCCAGCTACGACGAGGCGCGTGCCATCATGGGCGAAGAACACATTGTCGGCGTGTCCTGCTATGACAGCCGCCATCGCGCCATGGAGCTTGGCGAAAAAGGGGCCGATTACGTGGCGTTTGGCGCGTTCTATCCGACCCAGACCAAAGAAGCCAAAACCAGCGTCACCCCCGAAATCATCGAAATCTGGACGACCTTTACCACGGTGCCCTGTGTCGCGATTGGCGGCATCACGGCCGATAACCTTGGCCCGATTGTCGAAGCCGGTGCCGATTTCATTGCCGTCACGGGCGGAGTCTGGAACCATCCGGACGGTCCCGAGGCCGGGGCAAAGGCAATAAAGGCCGCGATTGCCGCAGCTTCGGACTGAAACCCGACGCGGTTCAATGCCCTTTTGACCTGCGCCATTTGGCGACAGCCATGCGCGAATGACGGTTTGCCATGCACGCAAACCCTGATCAATCTGCTTGCAGCAAATTCGCCAAACTGGTAGTTAAGCCCGACTTTAATGGGACGGGTGTCCCGCTTACATCGTGAATCTGTGATCTGAAAGAACGGTTGGTGCCATGAAAATCAACGGCAACGAAATCCGTCCGGGTAACCTTATCGAACATAAAGGTGCCCTGTGGCGTGCGGTAAAATGCCAGGCTGTGAAGCCGGGTAAAGGCGGTGCGTTTAACCAGGTTGAACTCAAAGACATTCGTACCGGCACCAAGCTGAACGAACGTTTCCGTGCGTCGGAAACCGTCGAACGTGTTCGTCTGGAACAGAATGAATATACCTATCTGTTTGCCGATGGTGACATGATCACCTTCATGGACAGCGAAACTTTCGAACAGATCACAGTCAATGCAGAACTCGTCGGCGAACCGGCTGTATTCCTTCAGGATGGCATGGTTGTCACCATCGAATCCTTCGAAGGCGAACCGCTTGCCGTGACCCTGCCCGAACATGTTGTCTGCCAGATCGTCGAAGCCGACGCGGTTGTCAAAGGGCAGACCCAGTCTTCTTCCTTCAAGCCGGCCGTTCTTGATAATGGCGTTCGCATTCTCGTTCCGCCGCATATTGAATCCGGTACGCGCGTTGTCGTGAACACGACCGAATGCACCTATCTCGAGCGTGCAAAAGACTAAGGACATTCGTCCTTAGGCCTTCCTTTTTTACTTTCAAACACCGGGAGATGAGCCGTGCGTGGCGCCGCCCGTCGTTCAGCTAATATCAATGTCATGTTCAAGGCCGTCGAAAAGGCGGCCTATGGACTTAAACGCGACTTCGGTGAAGTCGAAAACCTTCAGGTATCGATGAAGGGCCCGGCAGATTTCGTCTCTGCGGCCGATCACCGTGCCGAAAAACGTCTGCGCGAAGAACTTGAACGTTCCCGTCCGGGCTATGGTTTCCTTATGGAAGAAGGCGGCGAAATCAAGGGCTCCGATCCGGAGCACCGCTGGATCATCGATCCGCTTGATGGCACCACCAACTTCCTGCACGGCATTCCGCATTTTGCGATTTCCGTGGCCCTGCAAAAGGGTGACGAAATCATTGCTGGCATCATTTACGATGTCGCCAAGGATGAATTCTTCTGGGCCGAAAAAGGCGTTGGCGCCTATCTTGATAACCGTCGCCTGCGTGTTTCGGGCCGCCGTCGTCTGAACGAATGCGTTCTGGCATGTGGCGTTCCCCATATCGGGCATGGCGATCACGCCGCGTTTGAAAAGCAGCTGCATTCGGTCATGGATCGTTGTGCCGGTGTGCGCCGCATGGGTGCCGCATCGCTTGATCTGGCCTATGTCGCCGCCGGTCGCTTTGACGGTTACTGGGAATCTCATCTTAACGCGTGGGATATCGCCGCAGGCCTTCTGATGATCACCGAAGCAGGCGGATATGTCCGCGATGCCAAAGGTGGCACCAACATGCTTGGCACCGGCAGCGTCGTTGCCGCCAACGACTATATCCAGCCCGTGCTGGCCAAGACGCTTAAAAAAGCCGTTACCGAATAAGTATCAGCTTTTATTACCGTTTTTTGAAAGGGCATCCCTGCTTTCGCACGGATGCCCTTTTTTTCATTCACGTACATGTGCCGGTCAAAGCGGTTGTTCATCATCAAGCTCTAAGCTATGGTACTTGCCGTCTGATCATGGATTTATCCGCGTGAGCAGACCGGGGTGGCACGCCAAACAAAACGATGTGCCAAAAGATCGACACAAAACTGTGCGTTATAAAAAAACGTGTTCAAACACAGGGTAACAAGGGGCCTGCGATTTGATGATGGGGTATTCCAAGATTTCGGTGCTGGCATTCATGGCCGCACTGGGCGGTAACGTGGTTGTCAGTGGCGGCGCATCCGCACAGCAATACACCCCCGTATCCGTTGACAGCAACGTACAGGTAAACTGGGATGTTGCCGACGGGTTTGGCGGACAACCGACCGTACCGAACTATCTTTCACCCTCGGTTCCGCGTGACCATATTTCGATTGCCGGCAGCGACCTGATCTATCCTGAAACCCGCCCGCATTCAGAATTCCTTGCCGCCGACCGCTTTGCGCAGGATACCGGTGGCGCAACCTATGGCGACGGATTTGAAACCGTTGTCATCGACGGTTCGGGCAGCAACGACGTTCCGACACAATCGCAGTTTTACGGCGTTCCCGGTGTCACCACCAGCCCATCCTACGATGATGGCGCAAATCAGGTGATCGCCCTTAACCGGCCCCAACCCACCGCCGCACCACGCGCCAAACCGGCCAGCCCGGCCGCCGCACAGGCAGCCAGCGGCAGCGCACCGGTCCCGCTAAGCAAACCGACCCCGGCACCAAAACCGGCCCCCGCGCCAGCTGCGGAAATGGCCGAGGCCCCCAAGGCCGAACCGGCCCCGAAAGTCGAAACCAAACCGGCCGAGGTCGAACCACCCAAAGCCCCGCCGCTTCCGGCCGAGGACACCAAACAGGCACCACCGCCGCCCGCACCTGAGCCGGTTGTACCGAACAAATCAAACGTGCCAGACGCACCAAGCCCGGCACCTGACACCACGACCTCGCCGCAGGAAATGCTGGAACAGCGTTCCGACAGCCAACCGTCGGCACCCGCTGCACCGGCACCGGTTGCAACCGCGCCGAGCACACCTGAACCTGCACCCGCACCGAAACCGGCCGCGGAAACCGCCGCTGTTCCGCCTGCGGCCAAGGACCCGGTTGCATCCGCACCATCTGGTGCCGGTGAATACAGCCTTGCCTTCGGTTCCGGCAGTTTCGAGCTGAACAACGCCGCCCGCGCCCAGCTTGACAGCATCGTCAAGAACATGGGCAGCGATGAAAACATGCGTATCCAGCTTCAGGCCTATGCCGAAGGTGATTCCAACAACGCCAGCAAGGCACGCCGTCTGTCGCTTTCGCGTGCCCTGCAGGTCCGTTCCTACCTGATCGACAAAGGTGTGCGGTCCACGCGCATCGATGTCCGTGCGCTGGGCGCCAATGTGCCGTCCGGTCCGGCTGATCGTGTCGATATCAAAACCGTTCAACGCTAGGATTGATCCGTCATGAGCAATAATTCGGCCAACGGCATGGCAACCCTTCCTGTCGTGACCAAACCGGGAAGCTACCTGACGCGGATGGGGATTTTCATCGCCATCATCGCCGCCGTCGGTGCCTTGCTGTTTCCGGCACTTTCCGATGCGTTCATGGCCAACGCCGTTCTGAACGGACTGATCCTTGGCGTGTTTGTTGTCGGTGTGATCTATACCTTCCGCATGGTTGCTGGCCTGTCGGCCGAAGTCACCTGGATCGAAGATTTCCGTCGCAACCGTCCGGGCCTGACGTCTCAGGTCCCGCCGAAACTGTTGCTGCCGATGGCCCGCATGATGGCCGAACAGCGCCGCGACCGTCCGCAACTTTCGACCATGGCGACCCGCACCATTCTGGACTCGATCCGCTCGCGTCTGGATGAAAGCCGCGAACTGTCGCGCTATGTTGTCGGCCTTCTGGTCTTCCTTGGCCTGCTTGGCACCTTCTGGGGCCTGCTTCAGACCGTCAACTCGGTTGCCAATGTCATCGGTGATGTCAATGTTGGTTCGGGCCAGAATATCGATCTGTGGTTCAACGAACTGAAACAGGGCCTTGCCGAGCCGCTTGGCGGCATGGGAACGGCGTTCTCGTCCTCGCTCTTCGGTCTGGCCGGTTCGCTGGCGCTTGGACTGATCGACATGCAGGCCGGTCAGGCCCAGAACCGCTTCTTTAACGAACTTGAAGAATGGCTTTCGGGCTTTACCCGTCTGTCTTCGGGCGGTCCGGTGTCAGACGGGGAACAGTCGGTTCCGGCCTATCTTTCGGCCCTGATCGAACAGATGGCCGATAATATGGAAGGGTTGCAAAACTCGATCCAGCGGTCCGAAAGCTCGCAGATCAAATCGCACAACACCCTGATCGACCTAGCCGACAAACTTTCGACCCTGACCGATCAGATGAAGGCCGAACAGCAGCTTATGGTCAAGCTGGCGGAAAACCAGATGCATCTGAAACCCGTGCTTGATCAGCTTTCCGATTCCATGAAAATCGGCAGCTTCGGCATTGATGACAATACCCGCGCCCATATCCGCTCGCTCGATAACACCCTTGCCCGCGTTGGCGAGGAACTGACCATGGGCCGTCAGCAATCGACCCAGGAAATCAGAAGCGAGATCAAGCTTCTGGCCCGCACCATCGCCGCGATCGCCGAGGAGGGCTGATCGCATGACCGGGTTGTCACGCCGCCGAAATCGCGACGTCAACACCTGGCCTGGCTTTGTTGATGCCCTGGCCACGCTGTTGATGGTGATCATTTTCCTGCTGATGATTTTCGTCGTCGCCCAGGTCTATCTGGGTGCTGCCCTTTCGGGACGTGATCAGGCATTGAATGACCTGACCGCACAGGTGAACGAGCTGACCAATCTTTTGTCGCTCGAACGCACCAACAATCAGCGCATGGAACTCGAACTGACACAGCTCACGACCGAGCTTTCCAACACCAGCGACCAGCGCGACGATTTGCGTGACCGTGCCGCCGCCCTCGCAAGCCAGCTTTCCGCCGCCGAACTGTCTGCGGACGAGATGGAAAAGAAACTTCTCGCCGCCCTTGCCAATCTTGAGGAAAAAGAGGCCGAGCTCAGCACCGCACGCGAAAAAGCCGACGAACAGCTTGCCGATCAGGAAACCCGCATCGAAGAGCTTTCCGCCCTGCTGGCCTCGCGCGCCGCCGAACTCGAAGACGAGAAAAAGCTCAGCACCGAGGCACAGGCACAGGTCGCCGCCCTGAACCAGCAGATGCTGGCCCTGCGTCAGCAGCTTGCCCGCATCGAAGCCGCCCTCGAAGCGTCCGAGCGCGAGAACGAAGAAGCCCAGGCCCAGATCGTCAATCTCGGGCAGCGCCTGAATGCCGCCCTTGCCACCAAGGTCGCCGAATTGCAGCGTTATCGTTCGGAATTCTTTGGCCGCCTGCGCGAAGTTCTGGGCGACCGTCAGGATATCCGCGTGGTGGGTGACCGCTTTGTCTTCCAGTCCGAAGTCCTGTTCACATCCGGCTCCGCCGATCTGGGCGAAGACGGTCAGGAACAACTGGCAAAACTTGGCGATACCCTGAAAACCATTTCGGCCGAAATCCCCGACGATATCGATTGGGTCATGCGCGTTGATGGTCACACGGATAAAGTACCGATCCGTAACCTGAAATTCGCGTCAAACTGGGAACTGTCGGCGGCACGTGCCATTTCGGTGGTCAAATTCCTGATCGAACGCGGTGTGCCGCCAAACCGGTTGGTTGCTGCGGGCTTTGGCGAATATCAGCCGCTTGATAACCGCGACGACGAAATCGCCTATCGCCGCAACCGCCGTATCGAATTCAAGATCACCGAACGGTAAGACCGGCACCATAAAGATCACCAACGGCACCCCATGCGGGTGCCGTTTTTGTTCTGGCATCATTCCAACATATTGAAAAATTTGCGGAACCAATCAGCGCATCGGCACGTTGGTTAGACAGGGAGCCTTTCAGTAAAAGGAGGCCACAATGTCCATCCTCAGGACCCGAAACGAAACCGTTGGCGTTTTTCATGACCTTCCCGCCCTGCAAAAAACCGCAGAGGATCTGGAAGAAGCCGGCTTCAAGCATTCCGACCTCAGCCTGCTTGCGACCGAACGCACCATCGAAGACAAACTGGGCCATGTCTATCGCAAGGTCGAAGATATCGATAACGATCCCGACATGCCCCCGCTTGCCTATACCGCCCCCACCCCGATTGGCAATGCGGAGGGCGTCCTGGTCGGTGCCCCCATGTATGCCGCCGCCTTTGGTGCCGCAGGCGTCATGATCGCCGCGGGTGGCCCGATTGCACCAACCATTGCCGCCATCGTCGGTGCCGGTGGCATCGGTGCTGCGGCCGGCGGTGTGGTGGCCGCCATGATCGGCAAAAAATATTCCGGCGAATTGCAGGACGAGCTTGATGACAACGGGTTGTTGCTATGGGTTCAGACCCCCGACGAAACAAAGGAAAACCGCGCCAAAGATATCCTTGCCCGCCATCAGGCCAAACTGATCGGCACCCACGAGGTGGCTGATCCGCACACCAAACGCGATATGCTTTGATCACCTGCTCTGAATAACCGTCTACAAAAGAAGCCCCCGGCAAAGGCCTGTGGGGCTTTCTTTTTTTCTGGTCTGTATCGCACGATCCCACTAAATTCACCCGCTCTGCCACCGCATTTCCCATCCATCCGTTTTACCTGTTTGACGGAGCCACCATGCTGCGCGATATCTCGCCCCAAAATCTGTTCATGGGCATTCTTGCCGCCTTTGTCGGCTCGGCCAGTTCCTTTGCCGTCGTCCTTCAGGGGCTTGGTGCCGTTGGTGCAACGCCCGATCAGGCAGCATCGGGCCTGATGGCGCTATCGGTCGCGATGGGGCTGTGTTCGATCTATCTGTCACTGCGCACCCGCATGCCGATCAGCATCGCATGGTCCACCCCCGGTGCGGCATTGCTGGCAACATCGGGCGCGATTGACGGCGGTTTTGCCGTGGCCGTCGGGGCGTTTATCATTTGCGCGATCCTGATCATCATCTGCGGCATCTGGAAGCCGTTGGGCCGTGCGGTTGCCGCCATTCCCGC
>CERN01015546.1_pt1 | contig 13655 bp, 8 predicted proteins | sample 530761 | NCBI WGS metagenome assembly CERN01 (sample SAMEA2620947, study PRJEB7988) | marine metagenome | isolation source: saline water (ENVO:00002010), including | reverse complement strand
ATCGCGATGTGGCGGTTTTCGGGCTTCTGGCGGCAATCCTCGTGCTGCGCCCTCAGGGGATTTTGGGGATAAATGACAGACATGACAGCTTGTTCTCCGCACGAAACGGACAAATATAAAAGGAACGGACCCCTGAAACGTCTGGTCACGTCGCTTGGGGCGCAAAGACCGGAACCGTCAGGGAAATGGAGGGACCGGGGGCGTCAGGATATGGTGCAGTTCAAGACCCGCGACTGGCTTGTCGATGATGATGCCATCGCGCCGTCACTTGAAAAGTGGCAGCGTGCGGTCGATCTGATGACCGAACTTCTCGGTGCCAGTGCCGGTTTCATTGTCGAATATAATGACCGGCTGGGTTACCGCGCCGCCGTCACCAGCACCAATGACGCCAATCCCTATGCCGGATGCGACAGCACCGTCACCGGCCTTGACACCAACATTTTCTGCCGACAGGTCATCGCGCAGGGCGGCAGTTTTTACGAACCCGATGCCCGCGAAAAACCCGAATGGGCCGATAACCCGGAACTGACCGAGGACGGTTTCTGTTCCTATTTCGGGGTGCCGGTCACATGGTCGAACGGCACGATCTTTGGCACGATCTGCGTGTTTGACTGCAAACCCACCCAATATTCCGACACGCTGCAAAAACTGATCGAAACCATCCGCGACCTGATCGAAGCCGACCTTCGGCTCTATGAACAGTTCCAGATCATGCGCAGCATCTCGCTATCTGATCCTTTGACCGGGCTTAACAACCGCGCCGGGTTTGAAATGCTGGCCCAGCAGAAAATCCGCATCGCCAAACGCTATCACCATCATATCGGCCTGATCTTCATCGATCTCGATGACATGAAACACTGGAACGATGATTATGGCCATGCCGCAGGGGATGCCGCACTCAAGGCCGTGGGCGCGGCCATCACCGCCTCCATCCGCGAGGTCGATATCTGCGGGCGGATCGGCGGCGATGAATTTGCCATTCTGGGCTATGTGCGCAATCGCGGCGATCTGACCACCATCATCACCCGCATCCGCAATGTGTTGCAAACGACCAGAATTTCGGTACCGGGATCAAAAAAACCGATCCACGAAACCCCGAAAATAAGTGCCGGGGCCTCCGTCTTTTTCGAACCGGTCAAGGAAAGCCTCGAAGAAATGATGGATATGGCCGACCGGGAAATGTATCGCGACAAAAACCGCAAAAAATAAATCGCCTTTTTATCGTCCCTTGTGTGCCACATCACTGCACGCGACCTCAAAAAATGCGACTTTCACCCAAAGTTCAACCTGTGCTGTGGTGACATTCAGACACACCTTTGGTATGAGCCTCCCACGACAGTCAGGATCAGACTCAAAACGTGACAACAGCCCGAAAACCCGCATGTTCCGGGCACCGACTATCGCCTGAAAAGACGCAACAATAAAAAGACAACGAGCCACGAATGCAGATCCGCAAAGGCACGGCCAACGACCTCCCCTTCATCCGCGACCTTACCAAACGCGCTACCGATTCAACCTATTTCATCGAAGGCATGGGCGATGCCGCGACCGCGACGGTTGCCCGCTATGTCGATATGTCGACCGGTGTGTTTGAAAATGCGCTTTCAAGCGACAATCACGGCGTCATCGTCGCAACCCAGGGCGACGACCTGCTGGGCTATGTCATTGTCATACATGACAATCCCGAAATCGACTGGATCATGGTCGACCCGGCGGCACATGGGATGGGCGCGGGCAAGGCGCTGATGATCGCAGCCCTTGATGCGCTGGCCGAACGCAAACCGCATGCGACCGTCAGACTCTCCGTCGTCGCGCACAACGAACGCGCCAAGGCGTTCTACCGCAAATTCGGCTTCCTCGTCACCGGCCCGATCCCGGGGCGCGATATTCCGACCGTGGAGATGCAGCGGGCGGCGTGATAGCTGCCGCCTGAAGCAGCCGCTGGACAGAGTCCCTATAAGTTGCAGTACACTCTTGCGACAAGATACGCACAACTAGACATCAAACTGTTTCCCTGCAAACAACTTTTAGTATGATTTTTCCCTCAGACTCTCGTAATCTAGAAACCTGACATATAATCAGGGAGTGAAACACTCTCTGAAACAATTACGATAACTAGGAATTATCAGAGATATGAGCGGCGACCAAATTTCTGTTTGGCAAAAATGGGCAGACCAACTGCCACCTATTGATCTAGGCGGCGATATATGGCCTGAAGAAGTAGGCAAGGACATTATTGGCCGTCTGATTTCAGGAGATGTGGATGGTTTCGAGTTCAGCCACAATTTCCAACGATGCTCGTTTAAAATGGCGGTCTTGTCCAACAGCAAGCTGAAGAACGTTGATTTCAAGGATTGTTCGTTTCTTGAGTCAACGTTCATCGGCTGCGACCTTGGTTCTGGATCAACTGTTTCATGCACCTATTCAAAATGTGTTTTCATAGGATGCTCCCTCTCTGATGCAGCATTTCATGAATGTATGTATCTTGAATGCAGGTTCATTGAGTGTGATTTCCGCAGCTCAATGGTGCGGAATTCTCAGATAAAAGAATGCCTTTTTGAGGAATGTAAAACATCGAACAAAGTTTTTGATGGATGCATTTTGTTTAACAATTCATTTAAGAAAACATCAATAGATTTTCGCGCGATCATTGATAATTTCGGATTGGATTGCCGTCAGATTGACCAAGGATTAATTCGAGTTGATCGTAGTTACCCTGAGGCAGAAATATATGAGTTCGATCAGGCGGACAATCACACATCAAAGAGTTCGCAAACGTCCCCCTTTGAATCCCTACGACTAGATTTTTATTTGGCGGAAGGCGAGCTCGAAGGAAGTACAACTCTTGACAAGGTATTTGAGGCAGAAGCATGGCTGTCAATGGTCCGCGCGCCCATAAACTTCATGCGGTTGCTTCAAGACTTCTCAAGTTTTGTTTTATACTTATACGATACTGACAAAGTTCCTGTCCTTATTGTAGTAAAGATGTACGTTCTTACAGATAAAATCTGGTCGTCTTTTCAAGGAGCTCTGGGCAGCGAGCATTTAGCTCAAACCGCGGCAGGCGTAAATTTACAATGCTTGCAACGAATAGAACATCTGGATCGGGCTAGCGACCGGATAGTCGGGAATACACAAGGATCTAAAATTGTTTATCGGTCCTTTGATTGGGCAACTGATGAACAAATAGACGATCTATCAAAAGAATTGGCCGCTTTGTTACCTGAATCCCATTTTTTTATTCGCCCCAGAAATTCGCCAGTGGACATTGTATTCTCCATTGGCAATTCTGCAACGCTTTTGCTTGGAGTTTACCTGTTTTTAAACACCAAAACACGTATTCAACTCGCACAACAAAAGGCGAAAGACGTTGGTCGGGGAAACACCCCGCTCGTGAATCTCGAAATCGGGGGAGCCTCGGGGAAAGAACAGATGAGCCTTGTACATTTCAGCGGAAACTTGCCAAGGGCAGTGACTTTCTGTTTCGAAATCAATTTCAGCTCCACGCTGATTTCACGCATAAAAAATGTCGTCAAAGACGTTCATATAGAGAAGTAGAAAACTTCTGAAATGCAGTACCAGATCGCGTCATGTTCTCGGGAGGAGTGAAATAGTTAATTCGAATAATTTCCCCACTTGCGTCATAGGGAAAATACAAACTTGACCCCCGCACAATCGGTAGCTTTATTTCAACAGCTGTATACAGAAAATATTCTCGAAACTGATCAAAGTCCACGTTGGGGGGGCTGCGAAAATGGGCGGTTGCGAGATAACTGTTTTCTATCGGTGCCAAGGTAATCGGAAGCCCCATAATCATACTCTGCAATGTTTGGTATTGCTGTCTGACATAATTACGTGCTCCTTCGAGAAGAGCCAAGTAACGCATAGGTTTTTTAGCGAGTTCCAACACCAACCTCATTGCAGCAGCATCAATTGCACCTCCGGTGAAATCAACAATCTCCCCCAATAATGGCCTCATGTCGGTTGGATGTAGAATTGTGGCTATTTTCGCAGAGTTCAGCCCCAATCCCTTTGTAAGCCCGCGAACCCGAATAATCTTGACATCCCCATCTAACTCCACCTTGCCAAATGGGCTGGGAGCGGACTGATCTGCCGCTTCATCAACAACAATAATATCTCCTGGCCTCAATGCCTCTCTGAGTTTTAGCAGCTCTTCAGTCTTCCGATTGTAACCCAGTCCGTATCTGGGCTGAGTTATCATCAATGCAACCGGAGCACTCGATATACGATCAATGTCGATAATATCCTGTGGCGTTATTCGATAACCGCTGCTTGGGCTTGCCGGAAATAGCCCGACATTTAGACCAAGCAGTTCAGCCTGCTCTATACCCGCAAAATATGCTGGGAGTTCAAAGATAATCTCCCCTATCCCCATACTCTTGAGCGCCGCCATGATGATTAGTAAGGCGCTTGAAACTCCTGGAGCCAAGGTGAATTCATCTGTGTTGATTAGCTTGCTGTCAAATGCCGCAACAAGACTTGCAATTTGTTGTTTTTCTGTCCAAAGCACATCACCAGTGTCCATCTTATATCCTTTGAGGTGGGAAGCCTCTAAGGACAACTGCGGATATTCATCAGAACATGGGACAACGGTGTCCATAACAGCACCGGGCAATGCGATCCAATCAGCAGACGTAACGGTGGGCCTGAAACGTGTTGCAACCAAGTCGAAATCTTCATCGTAGACCTTTAATTCAGGGTCACGTCTGTTGCGAAGAATGCGGCGGCTCATATCTCTGATAATTCCTAGTTATCAGAATTCATATCCTTCGTGGGCTTGCCATCTCCACGACAGTTCTCAGCTGCCGATCCGAAACATGGGTATAGATTTCGGTTGTCGAAATACTGGCATGTCCCAACAACTTCTGAACAAAACGGATATCAACACCGCGCTCCAGAAGGCGCGTTGCCGCAGTATGACGAAACATATGAGGCGTGACTTTCCGATCCAGTGGAAGTTTGCCAACAAAATCATGGATCATTTTTCGAATGTAGCCTGGGTCAACTTTACCTCCGCCAGACGAAAAAAGCAGCCCCGTGCCACGCGCGCCATGACGGGACCTCAACGTCATGTAAACAGTGATCTGCTGGTGCAGTTCTGAATCGACAATATAAACGTTACGTTCCCGGTTCCCTTTGCCCCGGATACGAATATTGCCAGCCTCCAAATCAATATCACCAACCGTTATGCTACAAAGCTCACCAACCCGTATCCCTGTTGCCAGAAGAAGCTCTAGCGATAGGGCCAAAGTCGCCAGTTCTGGATTATCTTGTCCCACCCTGCGCAGTTCGCTGGTTTCAAAAATTAACCTGAGTTCTGCCGAGGTCAGATTCCGTGGTAGTTTCCGGGGCAAACGCACCAACGTGTGCAGCTTGTGGAATGGATTTTCATCCAGTCGCTCCTCTTGCTCCAACCAACGAAACATCGCACGCAGACAAGCTACGCGACGTTTGACACTGGCTGGAGCCAAGTTTCGCGTGCGCATATCTTCAACCCAGGCCAAGATTGAGTGCTTTTCAAACGGGTTTCTTCTGCCACTTCGGCTGAACCACAATCGATAATCTTTCAAATCCCGATCATAAGCTCTAAGCGTATGACGCGACAGGTCCTTAAAGCGGCAGTGGACCATAAAGTCATTAATGACGTCTAGCAGTTTCATACGCAATTCTCCCAATCATTAGAAAATGAGAAATTGCAACAAAACCCTTAAAAATCATGCCTCTATAATAGAAAAACCCTGAACAAGAAATATGCTTACTGCCAAATGGTTTAGGGAATTAAGCAAGACCTGTAACAATTACTCTGGCAGCTTCTCAATATGGAAATTACCCCAAAACTCCGAAAGACACTGTTACACCGAGGCGCTTGCAGCACCAGCATACCATCCATAAATTGCTGAGCATGATATCTTGCGCATTGCTCACGTCGTTAAATATCGTAGATCAAGGTCATCTAGATATCCTCTCCCTACTGCGCTGCCCGCTCCCCTGCGATATTCGCATGGCGTTTGAACGGCCCGAACGGAATTTCGGACGGCGCAAAGGTTTCCGCCGATGCCCGGTCCCAGCGCGAATACCAGTCATGCAGCCCCTCGATCTCCGGCCCGCCGGAAACAAGGAACCCTTCGGGCAGGTAGGGATAGGCTTCGTTGCCATCCAGGAACTCGTTATCCTTCTGGCGCACCATGAAGTGATAGGGCATGAAATTGCGCGGATCGGTCAGGCCCGCAGCCCCGGTAATTTCGGCCAGCGCATGCATGGTATTATGATGGAACCGCGCCACCCGGTCGCTTTTGTCACCCACATTAAGGGCCCGCTGGCGCAGCGGGTCCTGGGTTGCAATGCCGACCGGGCAATGGTTGGTATGGCATGACTGCGCCTGAATACAGCCCAGCGCAAACATATACCCCCGCGCCGCATTGCACCAGTCCGCACCAAGCGCCAAGGTCTGCGCGATGTCAAACGCCGAAACGATCTTGCCCGCCGCACCGATCTTGATCTGATCACGCACACCAGCACCGCGAAGGGCATTGTGAACAAATGTCAACCCCTCGCGCATCGGCATGCCGACCCGGTTGGCAAATTCAACCGGGGCCGCACCCGTACCGCCTTCCTTGCCGTCGACCACGATGAAATCGGGCAGAATACCGGTTTTCAGCATCGCCTTGACGATGCACATAAACTCGCGCCGATGCCCGATACACAGCTTGAACCCGACCGGCTTGCCGCCCGAAAGATCGCGCAGCTTGGCGATGAATTCCATCAGGCCGACGGGGGTGGAAAACGTGCTGTGCGCGGCAGGCGAAATGCAATCAATCCCCATCGGGATGCCGCGTGCCTCGGATATTTCCGGGGTGATTTTGGCGGCGGGCAACATGCCGCCATGGCCGGGCTTGGCCCCCTGGCTCAGCTTTACCTCGATCATCTTGACCTGCGGGTCGGATGCGGTCTCGGCAAAGCGTTCCTCGGAAAAAGTGCCGTCGTGGTTGCGGCATCCGAAATACCCCGACGCCACCTGATAAATCAGATCCCCGCCACCTTCGCGGTGATACCGGCTGATGCTGCCCTCACCGGTGTCATGGGCAAAGCCGCCCTTTTTCGCCCCCTTGTTCAGCGCCAGAATGGCATTGCCCGATAACGAGCCAAAACTCATCGCCGAAATATTGTAAAGGCTGGCGTCATAGGGCTGCTTGCAGGCCGCCCCGCCGACCCGAACCCGAAAATCGATATCGGTGATGCTGGTCGGCGTGACCGAATGGGTCAGCCACGCATAGCCGGAACCATACACATCCTCGATCGTGCCAAACGGGCGCTTGTCCTCGACCCCCTTGGCACGCTGATAGACAAGCCCGCGCGACTGGCGGCTGAACGGCACCTCGTCCTGATCGCTTTCGATCATATATTGCCGGATTTCCGGGCGGAAACTTTCAAGGATAAACCGGATATGCCCGCTAACCGGATAGTTGCGCAGGATCGAATGCCGGGTCTGGCGCAAATCAAACCAGCCGACCACCATCAACGCGCCAAAGACCACCACCGGCACCCAGAACCAGACATCGACCGCAGCCGCACAGATCAACGAGGCAAAAGTCAAAAGCGTCACACCGGCCAGAACCGCATAACGCTGATTCAAAATCAGAAACTTCACAGTGATCTATCCCATCCAATGGTGCGGGGAGTGTTGAATGCGGTTCCCGATCCTACCTTCTTATGCCGCCGCCGTCAGGGTGAAATCGACATGCACGGCATCATGCTGTACTTGAGAAATTCATTTAAACAAATCACAATTGTTAAAAGGAAGAACATATAGAAAAAAATAAAATCATCGAGGCATCAATGGAAGATATTAACCTTCAGCTAAATAGCACAAACAAAACCGACATCGAATTTGAAATCTGCGGCTTAGCTCGTGTATTTTCAAATCAGTTATTTGAAAAGCAAATACCAGAATTTCGCGACTTCACTCCGACTAAGAACTGCTACAGCTTCTTTTCTCACATAAGTGAGGATGGATGGGTAGCCATCCGAATCACCTACGATGATCGCATGCAAATGATTGTCGGGCCAAAGCATGACAAAAAAGATACGGAGATTGTTTCTAAAATAGCAAAAACAAACAAATTCATTTCTCCAGAGGAACTGCACAATAATTTAGATGAAAAATGGATATCATATTCAACATTCAGCTACATAGGCCCGTATAAGGAAAGAAAAATATCTGAAGAGCACTTTATATCCCACGTAATTTACTGGCTAAACACATACGTCATACCTCAACTAGACGACATCAACAAAAAGAGAGTTCTAAGAGCCATTCCGACTCCGCCAGAGTACGACATAAAAAGTATTTTCCAATCAATGTGGGTTTTAGAGTGTGAAAATGAATTAATTCAAGGAACCGCCTTCGAGATAAGCGAAAAAACATTCGTAACTTGTGCTCATGTTCTTGGATCAAACACCAAGGCCTTCCGATATGATGAACCGTCAAAGAAGTACGCCGTTGAAGTTATTTCCCAGAATGAGGCAATTGATTTAGCCACAATCCGAATATTCACTGACCACAGCCAGCCCATAGAGACCGGGGACTCTACCAAACTAGTATACATGGATCATATCTTGCTGGTCGGACATCCAAATTATCGCCTAGGAGACAAACCTATAATTAGCCCAGGCCTCATTACCGGTTTTCGACGCAAATCAGGTATCACTCGATTTATAACTAATGCCCCCATTGTCCGAGGAGCGAGTGGCGGTCCAGTCTTAAACGCTTCAAATCAAGTCATTGGTGTCGCGGTAACTGGAGCTGAAACTTTGAGTGAAACAGCCAACACTGAAGACCTTGGCGTAATACCAATTGAGGCTATTGATCTGATGCATCCATAAAAAAACCGCCGGTTTCCCGGCGGCTGCAAGTCTGACAAGTAACATCCTGTCGGGAACACCCCGTGATGAGGGGCGGGTGTTCCCGGATGTCCTGTCGCTCTGGATCGTGTGATCAGGCTTTGCCGTAACCGCCGCCACCCGGCGTTTCGATGATGAAGACATCACCGGGATACATGGTCGCGCCATCGGTTCCCTTAAGTTCCTCGACCGTGCCGTTGGTGCGTTCAATCGCATTGCGGCCAAGTTTGCCCGGTTCCCCGCCGCCAACGGCCTGAACCGGCACGCGACGGTGGTTGGACAGGATCGATGCGGTCATTTCTTCAAGGAAGCGAACCCGGCGTACCGTGCCGTCCCCGCCCTTGTGCTTGCCCGCACCGCCGGAACCCTTGCGGATGCCAAAGCTTTCCAGCATCACCGGGAACCGCCATTCAAGCACTTCCGGGTCGGTCAGGCGCGAATTGGTCATGTGCGAATGCACACCCGACGTGCCATCATAATCCGGCCCGGCACCCGTCCCGCCACAGATGGTTTCGTAATACTGGTGCGTATCATTGCCCCAGGTGAAGTTGTTCATCGTGCCCTGCGCACCCGACATCACGCCAAGTGCAGCATACAGCGTATCGGTAACATGCTGCGATGTTTCAACGTTCCCGGCGACCACGGCGGCCGGATAACGCGGGTTCAGCATCGATCCTTCCGGCACGATCAGATTGACCGGCTTCAGGCACCCGGCATTGAGCGGAATGTCATCATCAACCAAGGTGCGGAAGACATAAAGAACTGCCGCCCGCGTCACCGCCGACGGTGCGTTGAAGTTGTTATCAAGCTGATCGGACGTACCGGTAAAATCAACCGTGGCCGAACGGGTTTCCTTATGGATCGTGACCTTGGCTTTCACCACCGCGCCATTATCCATTTCATAGGAAAACTCGCCGTCTTTAAGCACGTCAATCACACGACGAACGCTTTCCTCGGCATTGTCCTGCACATGGCCCATATAGGCATGCACAACATCAAGCCCGAAGTGATCGACCATCTTGCGCAATTCCTGCACGCCCTTTTCATTGGCGGCAATCTGGGCGCGCAGATCGGCAATGTTCTGATACGGGTTACGTGCCGGATATTTCGCCCCTTCCAGAAGCGCGGTCAAACCGGCCTCGTCAAATTTGCCCTGATCAACCAGTTTGAAATTGTCGATCAGAACGCCTTCTTCCTCAAGGATACGGGAATTTGGCGCCATCGAGCCCGGGGTGATCCCGCCAACATCGGCATGGTGGCCACGCGATGCGACATAGAACAGGATTTCCTTGCCATCATCACCAAACACCGGCGTGATCAAGGTAATATCGGGCAGGTGCGTCCCGCCGTTATAGGGATCGTTGAGCATATAAACATCGCCGGATTTCATTTTCCCGGCATTGTTTTCCATGACAGCCCGAACAGACTCACCCATCGATCCAAGATGGACCGGCATATGTGGTGCGTTGGCAATCAGAAGACCTTCCTGATCAAACAGCGCGCACGAGAAATCAAGCCGTTCCTTGATGTTGACCGAGTATGACGTGTTGGCAAGGGTGACCCCCATCTGTTCGGCAATATTCATGAACAGATTGTTGAACACCTCAAGCATCACCGGATCGGCCTGCGTGCCAATCGCTTCCGACCGTTTGAGCGGCACAACACGCGTCAACACAAGATGATCCCGGCCATTTACCTTGGCCTCCCAACCCGGATCAAGCACCGTGGTGCCGACCGGCTCGACAATCACCGCCGGGCCGCGCACGGTGACACCCGGTTTCAAATCTTCGCGTTTATAGAACGGCGTATCTTCGGATTTACCATCAAACACCACCTTGCGGGTGGCAAGCGGATCGGGTTTCACACCATCCTTGGCAACTTCGGTTTCGGCATCGGGCAGGCCTTGGGTTTCACCAATCGCCTCGACCGCGACGGCTTCGACCACCAACGGCTTTTCGTCCATGACAAAGCCGTAACGCTGCTTGTGCTGTTCTTCGAACTGCGCCTTGATCGAGGCAACATCACCGAAATCAACGATCAACGGATTATCCGTACCGTCATAACGCAGATGCAGCTTTTTCAGCATGCTGATCTTGCTATCCCCAATGCCCTGCTCATGCAGCTCGCCACGCGCCTCAAGTGCTAGCGCATCAAGGCTTTCATCAAGCCCCGCAAGGGCAGACGTTTCAAGCTTCGCCTCGACCGCCTGTTCGCGCATTGCGCGGATATCGGCAAGCCCCATGCCATAGGCCGACAGAACCCCGGCAAACGGATGGACAAACACGCGTGTCATGCCCAGCGTATCGGCCACCTGGCAGGCATGCTGCCCGCCGGCCCCGCCAAAGCATTGCAGGATGTAATCGGTCACGTCATAGCCGCGCTGAACCGAAATCTGCTTGATCGCGTTCGCCATGTTTTCGACAGCAATCCGAAGGAACCCTTCGGCGACTTCTTCAGGCGTGCGGACCTGACCGGTGGCTTCCTTGATCTTGAGCGCCATGTCGGCAAAGCCCGCCTTGACCGCATCCGCGTCAAGCGGCTCGTTGCCTTCGGGGCCAAACACATTCGGGAAGAATTCCGGCTGAACCTTGCCCAGCATGACATTGATATCGGTCACTGCAAGCGGCCCGCCACGGCGATAGGCCGCCGGTCCGGGATTGGCACCGGCACTGTCCGGGCCGACACGGAAACGCGCACCATCGAAATGCAGGATCGACCCGCCACCGGCCGCAACCGTATGGATTTTCATCATCGGGGCGCGCATGCGCACACCGGCAACCTGGGTTTCGAAATCGCGTTCATATTCGCCGTCATAATGCGAAACGTCGGTCGATGTGCCGCCCATATCAAAACCGATGACCTGATTAAAGCCATCCATTTCGGCGGTCCGCACCATGCCGACAACACCGCCCGCCGGGCCGGACAATATCGCATCCTTGCCCTGGAACTTCGCGGCATCGGTCAGCCCGCCATTGGACTGCATGAACATCAGCTTCACACCGCCCAATTCACCGGCAACCTGATCAACATAACGGCGCAGGATCGGCGACAGATAGGCATCAACAACCGTGGTATCGCCACGCGACACCAGTTTCATCAACGGACTGACCTGATTGCTGACCGATACCTGGGTAAAGCCGATCTCACGTGCGATTTCAGCCGCCGCATTTTCATGGGCGGTATAACGATAGCCATGCATGAACACGATGGCACATGCCCGGATGCCGTCATCAAAGGCGGCCTGCAAGTCACGGCGCAGGTTTTCACGATCAAGGGCTGTCAGTTCCGTGCCCTGCGCGTCAAAGCGGCCATCGGCCTCGATCACGCGCTCATACAGCATTTCCGGCAGCCTGATATTGCGATCAAACAGCTTCGGGCGGTTCTGATAGGCAATGCGCAACGCATCGCGGAAACCGGTCGTGGTCACCAGAACCGTGCGGTCGCCTTTGCGTTCCAGAAGCGCATTGGTCGCAACCGTCGTGCCCATCTTGACGGCTTCGATTTTCTCGGCCGGGATTTTCTCGCCCGCCGGAACGTCAAGCAGTTCGCGAATGCCCTGAATGGCGGCATCGGCATAACGTTCAGGGTTTTCCGACAGCAGCTTGTGCGTCAGAAGGCTGCCATCGGGCTTGCGCGCGACAATATCGGTAAAGGTACCGCCACGGTCGATCCAGAACTGCCATTTCGGCTGTCCGGTGGTCTGATCAGTAGTCTGCGAAGCGGGCGAATTTTGGGTGTGCGAAGCCATGATGCTTACTCCTTCAGCATCGTATTCAAACAAATCTTGCGAATGCGCCGACCGTTAAACGGCGCGGGTCAGCCGTTCATTTTCTGCGGAAGCCAGGTGGCGATTTCGGGGAAGACCGTAATCAGCAAAACCGCCAGCAAAAGCAGGAAGAAGAACGGCAGGGAAGCCCGTGCAATGGAAAACAGGTTTTTGCCCGTAAGCCCTTGCAGAACGAAAAGGTTGAAACCGACCGGCGGGGTGATCTGCGACATTTCGACCACCAGCACCACATAGATGCCAAACCACAAAAGATCGATCCCGGCGGCCTGCACCATCGGCAGGATCACCGACGTGGTCAGAACCACCACCGAAATCCCGTCAAGGAAGCAGCCCAGCACGATAAAGAACACCGTCAGCGCGGCAAGCAACGCATAGGGCGAAAGGTTCATTTCCGCGATCCATGCCGCAAGCTCACGCGGAATGCCGGTAAAGCCCATGGTGACGGTCAAAACCGCCGCCCCGGCAAGGATGAAACCGATCATGCACGATGTGCGCGTCGCCCCCATCAGGCCGTCGATAAAGCTTGCCCGGTTCAGCGACCCGCTGATGGCCGACAGGATCAGCGCACCGACCACGCCAAAGGCCGCGGCCTCTGTCGGGGTGGCAATCCCGCCATAGATCGACCCGATCACGCTGGCAATCAGCACGATCACCGGGATCAGGCGGCCAGATGCCCGGACCTTTTCCATAAAGCCCATATCCGGCCCGGCAGGCGGCATCTTGTCCTTGTTTAGCGTCGCCCAGATCATGACAAAGCCCATGAACAGGATGATCAGCATCGCACCGGGCAGAATGCCGGCAATAAACAGACGCGCAATCGAAAGCTCCGCCGAAACGCCATACACGATCAGGATGATCGAGGGCGGGATCAGAAGCCCAAGCGTGCCGGAACCGGCCAGCGTGCCAAGGATCAGCCGGTCGGCATAGCCCTGCTTGCGCAGTTCCG
>CERN01004181.1_pt1 | contig 13722 bp, 11 predicted proteins | sample 530761 | NCBI WGS metagenome assembly CERN01 (sample SAMEA2620947, study PRJEB7988) | marine metagenome | isolation source: saline water (ENVO:00002010), including | reverse complement strand
ATACTTTTTTTCCATTCACTACGTGATATACTCCTATTGAAACTTTATTTTCTCCGGTTCCTGTTTTATTAATATTCATTAATTTTCCACCAACTTGTTTATAATTTTTTGGTATTCCGTTTGTAACGTTTATTAGGTTACTGAAATCATCGTCTTTTTGACCGGCTGTTTGATATATATTTTTGTTCATTTTATTTATATGTTTTACGTACTGCTGTTTGTGCAGAGTACAAATTTAGTAAATTATTGCTTATGTTGTTATAAATTAGACGAATTCCTGCCCATTTATCTATAAATTTCCTTCTATCTTGCCATTCTTTAGTTATATTTATATAATCTGGATTTATAATCTCACTCATTCCATCAACAATAAACATATTGTCTATAGAAGAAGTTGTTATAGTTCCTGTATTAATTCCACCTATTATGTTAGTATTTGTAGACATATAATATCCACCTGCTGTATTATTTAAAGCTATGTCTGCCATATCTCTAAAGTTATTTATTTTCCAATTATTACCTACTCGTCTTACATTAACTAAATATTCAAGAGGTGTTGGAATTACAGCTCCTTTAGGCCCTATGCTATCTGCAGATATTTGTAAAGTATTATACACAAAGAAAGAAGTAAATCCATGTTCTAATACACTTATATTTTGAGGATTGAAAGTTTCTAAAGTATAGTTAAAACTTGCTAGTAACGCATCTTCTTCTCTAGTTTCATTATGGATATACTCTATTTCAAATGGAAATGTTGAACCATAAAAAGAGCCTCTAGTATCTGAATTGTGTTCCCATATACCTGAATATCCTTTATTTATAGAATAAAACGTTTCTGAAGTATTAAAATATATATATGGTGTATAATCATGAAATGAACTCCAAATATTAAATTCTGGATAATAAGATATTGTCCAATCTTTAGCTGTAAAATATGCGTAATTGTCCCAGTCTATTACAAAAAAACTAAATGTAGTAGGCCCTCCAGGATTTTCATTAACAGTTACTCTTACATATTGACCTTTTTCGCAATCAAAAAATATCATTCCTTCATCATATTCAAATACCCCACTTCCACTTGTCATTGTTAAATATAAATTATAACCTCTTATAAAAGCTGCTGTAGGTTCAAGATCTTTTTTAGTTAATATAATTCTTTTAAATTTAGGATCATATACTGCAGTAAGTCCAAGACCTATTAGAGGATTATCAAATACTTTAGATATACATGGAGAATTATAAGAAAATGCTTCTAACCTAAAAGGTAAATTATCTTTAAACCAATTTTCTAATCCTGCAGTACTAATCTCGTTTAATTTATCTTTCATTAAGAATACTTTTCTAGAATTAACATCTACAAAGAAGTATCCATAATTAGTAGTTAATGCTGCCCATTGAGATTGTGTTCCTCCATAACCTTTATCTGCCTGCATTATTTCATCAGGTTCTTGTTGGAATATATCTCCACTTCCTACAAATGCTTCAGTCCCATCTTTCATTTGCATTTGCTGTTTACCTTTTGTAACGTATAAACTTTCTTCCATATGAAAATATAATAAGTTATTAAAAGTAGATAACTTCCAAAGATCTCCTCTATTTTTAGGTATATCTTTAAATTCATTTGCTAAGAATATTCTATAGTTATCTGTTAAACTAGTTGTATCTCTTTTAACACTTCTATGTGCTCTTGTAGGAAATTCAGTTTGTTCAATTTCTTTTAAAGGTAATGGAAAAGCAGGTCTTAAATCATTTACCGCTGAAAAACTTTCATCATATTTTAAATTATCTTGATGTGTAAAATCTATACCTCCGTCTGTACCTAAAACTCTTTTTGCTATAGATCCTGGAAAGTATAAACTGTCATCGTTTTCTGAATGTCTAAAATTAATATTATCTACACTCTCTACTATTTGATAATGAATTGATCTTAATGGGGTAGACTCTTTATCTATACTATTATTATTTAAAGTAGATCTAAATCCATATCTACATATATATATATCTCCTCCAAATATTCCTTCACTATTAATACTACTAGTTTTAAAATCTGCATTTCCACCCGGCTCTCTACCAAGAACTTCTTCAAATATAAAGTTATCTAAATCATCTCCTAACACCTCAAATCCTGTCCATACTAATTCTTGATTATCTATAGACTTATACATATCAGTTTTAAATGCATGTAAATTAGCCATTAAAACTTGACTTCTTCTATTATTTACTTCTTCAACATCATTAAAAAGATAATTAACATAAGGATCGCTATTTAGTAAATTAGGATTTATTAATATAGAAGGACTATTAGCATGATATTGTCCGTAATTTGATAAAATATTAGTAGATAGTCCACTATTAACTGATGTTCCTCCTCGATTTGAAATTAAACCTGATGTATAAAATTCATGATTATCTGACAATCCTAACACTAAGCAACTTTCTCCAAGTTCATTAGCTATTTTACCTCCAAATCCTAAAGATGAAGCTTGAAATATACTATCTCCCGGAAGGTATGATTTTGATTTTTGCCCAATAAGTCTAGGAGCTGCATAGTGATGTCTTATATCATTAGTATTTTCATCAAAAGCAGCTAAAGAATTTACAGCTGTATAAGAACATCCTGCAAAAATAGCACCTTTTATTTCTTTACTATAGCAATTAAAATCTGTATCCCACCCCCAAAATTGTTCTATCCTTTTTATAGGTTCACTATACGCATCATTTCCATCATCCTCAACAATTTTAGAAACCATTTTTCTAGGCTGATTTAAAGTAGGTGCATTCCATACAAAATTTCTTATGTAATATTCTGGCTTTATATGTGTTGCTCCCGCTATAGTATTTTGTGTATGAAGTAAATTAAAATCATGAAAAGAAAAATACTTATATCCTTTTTGATCTACTAAATTTGCTAACCACCCAAAAGTAGAATTATATCTATACATAATTGGATATTCAGGATAGAGCGTATATCCTTGTGCCCAAGGATCTTTAGTAAGAATCATTTCTCTTAAACTAAGAGCTGAAGACATTATTTGAGAAGCGTCCATATTTCCAGCAGTTTCTGCACACTGCCCTAAGACTGTAGTATCTGGTAACATAGGAGTTAAAACACTTTGTCCTAATATTCTTTTATCTTCATGTTTTCTTTTAGCTCTATATATTCTAAATCCTTGTACTTTATTAGCTATTGACCTAGGTATTTTAAGATCTTCTAATTCAAATCCTAACGCTTTTACAGTATGAGATAATTTAACATCATGTAAATCAGTATCTAGATAATTTCCTTGTTCACATAATACTTCAAACCTAATACTATTACCACCCATTATTTGACCTCCCATTTGCCTAACCCAATATCCACATTCACTACTTCCAGACCCACCATTTGGTTCATCAGTTGTTTGCCTTACTCTTAAATATAATTTATCTCCAGTATCTAAATGTTGAACAGCACAAAAAACCCCCGGTTGAGCTATTGTAGTAGTAAGACCATTCACATCTAATGCCCATGTATCAGATTGAATAGTTGTCAGTTGTCCTCCAACTTCTTCTTTTAATAGCTGTGCTTCTCCAAAGTGGTCTTTATTATCAGAGCTACTGGATCTCTCTATTGTAATCGCCCATTTAACTCTAACTTGCATTGGTTGATCTGCTACAAAATATTTTTGATTTTTCCATAATGCCGTATACATACCTGGTTGTGAAGGAGCTGTAGGGGTAGTAGCAACAATATCTGTACCAACTTGTCCTGGACCAAATCTAGCTATTTTCCAAACATCACAGGGTAAATTATGAGTACCACTAGAACCTGAATTTGGATCGACATATTCTACTCTAAAATCTTTAGTACCACTACTCCCATCATCTGACTCCCAGTTTATTACATCATACAAAACACCTTGAGAATGCGTAACTTCTGATGTATTATCATGAATAGTTTTATGTGTTGGATTTCCATTTGAAGGAAAATGATGGTGTCTAACATTTCTACCTTTTAAATCAAAACCAGTATATCCAGAAGCCCCATCCCATATTTCAAAATTACTTGTTTCAGGATAAAGTTCTGTAGCATTCTGCCAATAGTTCATATTTCTAGCATCTGTTGTTCCTGGGATTAAATTAGAACCTTGAGCAATATTACTAAAATCATGAAGATGGAATTGTTTTATAATTGAAGGGCTTAATTTTTCAAACTTTTTAAACCATCCTTCATTTTCTAAAGGATTATTTTCTGTTCCAGCCGATGTTCTCCCAGGTATATGATAAGCATAAGACATACTACCGTCATTAAGAATAAATGCAATATAAAAAGCATATACTTCATCTCTCATATATCCTTTATATTTAAATATATTAGGAATATACCTATAAGATTTACTATGATCAACATCTACATCTACAAGAGCTCCAGGAGGACCCATCTGATCAACAGGAAATGAATTAAAACCTGTTTCTAAATTATCAACTGATAATACATTTTCATCAAAATTTTCAAATGTTTTTGTAACAGCATTTAATTTTATATTATTAGCATATTTTTGATATCCTAAATCTTCTACACTAGTTGTATTTCCTACATATAATATACCATCTAATTGATTAATTGTTTTAGCTGTTTCATAAGATACTGTATCAATAATAACATCTTCTAAAGATGTTGCAGTAAATCCTTCTATACCACTAAATACTACATCTAATTGAGATGCAGGTGTAATTTCTATGTCATTTAATCTATAAGCATCAACAGCATCTGCCATTTTTCTAATAATTACAGGTCTTATAAATTTATAATCTTTATTTATATTATCAACTTGCCAAGTAATAGCTTTAGAAGTTTGACTACTTTCTTTAGATCCATCTTTTTTTGTAGTAGGTCTAGTATGATCTCCTTCATCTACAATAGATATAGGATTAGACATTGTTAAAAAATTAGTAGCAGTATAAGAATCATCAACATAAGCTAAAGATAAATAATATACTCCTGTTAATAAACCTCCTCCTTCTTTTACTGCAGTCTGATAGGTAGATGGGCCTATAGATATTTCTCCTAAAGTTATATGTGGAACTGGACCTGAGTTTGGAAATAAATTTAATAAATCTATATGATTATCATGAGAAGTAGTAGGATTTATTCCATATATAAAAGTATTATTTCCACTTAACTGTTCAGTAACATTTAAAGCTCGTGGAGGATTTAAATCGTCAGTCCAATATACAATTAAATCTCCTTCAGGATTAATATTAAAAGTTCCTTCAATAGGAAAATTTACATTAAATTTTAAATCAACCTTATCCCCATGTAATGTAATATTAGGAACATACACGTTTTGAAAAACTCCTGATTCCCATTTACCTATTCGTGAATGTGAAAATTTATCTATATAAAATATAATTGCTTTATCATTAGTAATTTCTATAATACCTATAACTACAGATTCAGAATTAGGAAGTGATCCTTGTATTTCATTACCTCCTTCATTAGAAATAGATCCTTTCTTATCATTAGCAATAGCATTTCTAGCATATCTCCAAGTTCCTTCTGGTTGGTCAATATGCGCAGTATCTTTGAATAGTCCTTTTAAAAATCTTTTATGTGCCATTATCCTCTATATAAATCTTCTCTTGTGTTTAATTGTTCAAATGCTAAATCATGTCTATTTATATTAGGAATGAGTCTAACCCACTGATTCATAAATGACTCATATTTATCTATATCTGGATAATTAGCAGCATTTCTTGCTTGTGTACAATAGTATTTCCATTGTTGTTCTGCAAAATCATATTTAATTCCATTAACTTTAAACATAGGATTAAATAATAAAATCTTTTTGTATATATACCAAAACATTGCTTCTTTAAAGCTTATTTCGTCAGGTACTAGTGGATAACAATCTTCATCAGTTGGAAAAGCCATATAGCTTAAACAGATCTTTCCACTTTCAAATGATGTTTTTATATACCCATCATCAATAATATAAGTATCTTCATAGTTTGCATTTTCATTTACACAGTTTGTACAATGCATACTTTTGTGAAATGTACTTGCTCCATACTGTAATGGCTGTAATCTGTTACCATCTGAAAAATAAATATTTTCAATAATTACTATCCTACTATTTATTTCATGTAAAACTGAAGCAGTATCAGAATATTCTAAATCATTAGCTTGAGCATCTACAATAGCATCTTTTAATTCTTTTACTTTAGTTGTTAAAGTGTCTAATTCAGAAGATGATGTAGGAGATACAGAATTATTTATAGCTACTTGATTTACATAATATAAATCCGTAGGTAATAAAACTTTATGATTAGCAACTGTTAAAACACATTGTTTTTGTATAAGTTGTGGTGCAGACCCTATATGTTCTAAAGCCTCACCTATCCACTCAATTGCATCATCAATCCAGTTATCATCTTCTGGTTTAAGATCTCTAAAAATCTTTCTTATTATTGCTTTACTTGATATTGTTTTATATACTGCCATTTTAATTTATTTTATATTTCTTCAGTAGGAGGTATTAAAAAACCACCGTCTTTGTACATTGTTTTTTTCATACTTCCACCCATTCCCATCATTTTTTTGTTACCTCCATACATTTTTTTCTTAGCACCACCTTTCTTTTTAATAGTACCTGTTTTCTTTTTTTGTAAGAAAATGTCTGCTTGAGTTATTTTACCATCTTTATTATTGTCAGGAAATCCTCCTTTTTTCATTTTTATTGGAGTAGTTGGCATTCCTTTTCTATCTGTGTTAAATCCAGCTTTTTCGTTTTCAAGAGCTAAATATTCTGCATACTCTGGTCTAGCGTAGCTGTCAGGAATTTCAAGTCCTTCTCCTCCGTAGCTGTTCATTTTATTCCATATTTCATTTTTCCAGGTTCTAAAATCCATAGTTTTATATTGCATTCCATCTAAACCTCCTTCTTGCTTTTTTCGTAAATTCATTTTATAATTCATTTTATTAGTGTTTTTTAAATTTTAAATAAGCTAAATCGTCTTCTTTTAAAAGGGCGATTAGCTTATCTTTATTTCCCTTTAATCCTCTTGTTGCATCAAATCTATATACTGATTTATTTGGTATTTTACATTTACCTTTCCTCCAATAATATTTGCAATAAAACTCATCAGTATGATAAATATGCCATTTTACTCCTTTACCAGTTTTTGAGTTGTATATATTTTGACCTTCTTCTAGGAGTTCTTTTTTATATTTGTTACTTTCACCCCAATCTAATCTTGGTGATCTTGGATCTCTATCTCTTCTTATAATAGACAGTGTTGATAAATTATTCCCCATATTGAATTCTTTACCATCAAGTATATAATCCATAATCATTATATTAAATTCCTCACATATATCTCTAAATATAAATTTATCTATTTCTCCATATTCTTCAATATAAGTATTATATATTTGTTTAAGATTGTGATTCATATTTATTATTTTTTAGGAGCTCCACCTCCTCCTCCTATATTAGTTCTAGTTTCAATATCTTGGCTTCTATCATTTAAAGTATCAGAAAGAGTGCCAGCAAGTAATCTTAATTCTCCTGCTAATATACCACTATTAATTGCTTGTACCATATCCATAGGAATAGGATAATCTATTGTATCTGCATCGTAACAGTCTGATCCTCCACAATCTTTAAATTTTGCTATTTCTTCTGGATCTTCAAACACACCTCTAACATTTATAAATTTTAAACCGTCTGCATTATAAATATATAAATAATCTTCAATCATGTAAGCTTTATATTTTTTATTAGTATATTTATCATATGATAAAAATTTAATAACATTAGAATGTACTATTGGAATAGTTCCTGTTCCTGTTATATCTCCAACATGAGTTATAGATTCTTTAAAGTTATGTCTTACTGTTTTAGGAATAGGTTCTATTGTTCTATATACAGAACAAGAAGATGGTAGACTACAACATCTAGTTGGATCTACTTTTTTTAATTCTAAACATCCTAAATCTTGTTCTATATGTCTACTAGTAAATCCATTTTTAGCAAAATCTCTTCTAATAAACATAGCTCTATAATGCTTAATATTGAATTTTATTTGATCAAGTGATATACTCTCATCTTGATTAGATTTACCTCCTCTAACTAGATTTAATAAATTATATGCTATTTCATTTAATGTCATTTTTTACTATTTATTATTACATCTATTGTATTATCAACCTCTACATAGAGATCATATATTACATTATTATAGTCTATATATATATCACTTCCATCTAGTTGAAGTGTTGTTCCAGAAGGTATTATAAGATTTTTAATCATATAATAAGTTTCTGTTGTTTTAGTTTCTTCTTCTTTTTCATATCCACTTATAGCATTACCATAAATTGTTTTTAAATATAAACTTATAGTAGAATCAGAAGAATGAGTATTACATATATTCATAGTTACTATAGGATTATTATATAAATCTGATTTACTTCTTAAAACCGTTGTTGTACTTATATTTTCATATGTATATGCCATATTCTTATTATTGTGCTGCTATAGTAACTACTCCACCCCATATTCTTTGTGTAGTTTGTGATAACGCTATTTGTATTGCTAAATAATTAGTTGCTGTAGAGTTTACGTCTGTTATATCTAATTGAGTATTACAAACTCCAGTTCCTTTAGTTGTGCTTGTAAAATCAAAGCTAGCATTTAAATCAACCTCCCAAACCTTAAGCGTTCTATTATGAGTCGCGTAAACATCAACGTGGGTAGCCTTCATTCCTTCAGGTATAGTTATAAAAGCAAGAGCTTCGTTATCTGTATCATTAATATGAACACCAGAGTTACCACCATCTTTAAAAGATAAAGGAACCGCAGCGTCTTCATTTATCATAAAGTCTGAAGGTAATATTTTTATCGTGTTACCATATCTTTTTCCACTACTATTTGTATATATATCAGTGATTTTTGTTCCATTCCAAACACCAGTTCCAATAGTTCCAACAGTTGTAATACCAGCTTGTGTAAAATGTTTAGCTTCATCCCAATTGTCTAATGAATCATGATCTATTTCTGATGGTTCAGCACGTGCAGTTATTGTCACACCACTATTTGTAATACCAACACCATTACTTCCTAATAATCTAAAATCAGCAGATCCAGTTAAAACTTGAGCTGAACTACCTCCGCCAGTGTCAGTAGTTATAACAACACCAGTTATATCTCCATCACCACTACCAGCTTCTATATCTGCTTTTACTTCTGCTCCTGTTCTATACTTTAGTTTGCCACTACTACCAAGAATTAAAAATTTATCCGTATCAGAAGAACCATTTTCTACATTTTCAAAATATACACTACTTCTAAAACGCGCAATAAAATCTACAATATGTTGACCTATCCAATTCAATTTATATATCTTTACTTTCTATTAATGTGTATGAAAATGAGTTACCCCAATGTTCTCTAGCTTCTTGGCATATTCCTAAAAACTCCATCCAATCATCATTAGATGCAATTACTTGACATCCTGCTGACCACTTATTTACATAAGTAGAAGTTTTACCTTCTAAAGCTGTAGCTCTATGTATATTTATACCAAATACACCTGTATCACAAGATGATTCATCAAATTCATACTTATCGTTTCTATTATTATCTCTATAAACTGTTACATCTTTCTTTTGGCCTAACGCTAAATATTTACCACTGTGCAATCTAAGTTTATGAGATCCTCTATATTGCCCAGGTTTTAATACCGCACAACCTATTTTATCTATCCAAGGATTTTCCATCCAATCATCTCCTGGATCAGTAGTACAACTATACTCATTGTATTGCCATTCTCCATTTTCATCTTTAAATGAGATAGTTATAATATCGTCAAACTTGTTTGTAACTTTACCATTAGTATCAGAATTTCTAATACCAACGATATTTACATCATAGTTATCTCCTGTAAAATATTTATATCCTAAACCTTCTACAGTATTCTGTATTTGTTCTCTAGTATATTTCATTTAACTATGCTTTAGTCCAATACGCGTATTCAAGAATACATGCAGCATTGTTAGCCTGTACTTTTAATCCTTCATTGTCTATTACAGCGAAGAACGCAAATTCACCTGGCCATAAAATACCAAAACCATCATCAGTATCATTAAAATACTTTACATGGTTTGTGCCATCTGTATTTTTTAAATATACATATGTTGTTGTTGCGTTGTCAGTTAGAAGTGCTGTAGCAGATGCATCTCCAACTAGAGATATTCTAGCTACACTTACCGCTGGCTCTCCTATTGTTAAAGTATCTGTTACCGTAAGATTTAAAGCATCGCTTGTAGCGTTTGAGCTTGTTAATGTTAATTTTGCTGTTAATGTTGCCATTTTATTTAATTTTTATTTGTTATTATTTTTTTGCTTTCTCTAATGATCTACCACCAAAGTAAGCACCTATTACAGTAATTAATACTAACTGTAATAAATCAGTCCATTTAGCTTCTACTACAAAGTTAATTACACCAGCATCAATAAATATTAATAATACTGTCGATATAACTAAAAAGATTAAAACTAATGGTCTTACATTTTTACTTAGCCAAGAATCTGATTTCATATCAGCTTGCCATCTTGATGATATTTCTTTTTCCATTTGAACTTCATAGTTTGCTATAAGTTCTTTTATTTTTTGTTCTGCTTCTAATTTTTCTTCTTTAGATGTGTGTAGATTATCTATAACTCCACCTACACCTTCTACTAATTCTTTAGCTCCTCCGCTAAATATTTTTCCTAATATATTCATAATTTATCTTATTATATAATTAATACCAAATTTAAAATCATACCACTCTCTATTCCAATACTTATTGTATTTGCCTTCTACAAAATATCCTAATTGTTTATTTATTTTAATACCATATATTACACCACCAGAATAATCATACCACTGATCATCTTCTATGTAATTATGATAACTAAACTCATTACCATCATTATAGTGATATGGCATTAAATTTCCCCATGCGTGTAACCATGTACTTTTACTATATTTATAATAGTCAAATCCAACAACTATAGAATGTTGTATAATGTTTTTTAATTCATTTCTTTTTTTAACAGTATAATCTGCTAATACTTGTGGTATAACAACTTCTTTCCAAACGTCAGCACTGTTAGCTACTATATTACCATTAGGATCTCTATACTCACTATTATGTACATCAACTGTATATCCTTCTTGTATAGCTAAATATGTATAATGTAAATTACCATTTGATAATATCCATTCATTTAATGGATCATATCCATAAGGTTCTGCTAATCTATGTACAGCTCCTATACTAATAGATAAGTCTTTAGTTTTTTTGTATCTATATCTTTCAGACAGTTCAAAATACTCTATATCTGCAAACCCATTTTTAAGATATTCTACTTTTGCAGCTAAATGACTTACACAATAAGGACCTTCACAATCATCGTCAGAACTGTATCTAATAAAATGATGTTGATCTATATAATCTATACCTTGTTGTCTAGCATAATCTACTTCAAATAAATATTCAAAACCTTGAACTTTACCTACTGTAGCAGCATCTGTATAATTAGATTCTGTACCATCATAAAACGTATTAGCTTTATTTTCATATCCAAATCTAGCTATTTTTCTTATTCCTACAGTTACAGAATAATCAAAAGGTGTTTCTATAGTAGAAGTTTGTAGTCCATTAGTAATAGAAAAAGCTTCTATATCTGATATAGATGTACCTCCGTTAACAGCTCCATACACAGTAGAAAATTTAAATATATCTAAAGTAGTATTTTGAGATAAACTAAATAATGGTAATAAAAGTAATATTAATATTTTTTTCATTTTGATATTTTCTTTTCTACTGTTCCATTACTATATATAAAAAATAGTAATTGATTTTTTCCTGGTTTTGCTGGCCTGCCTAATAAATCTGTAATCATTAGTAATTCTTTATCAATTCTTTTTGGTAATGGTCCTGTCCATGTTCCTTCGCAATAATTATATGTAGATTGACATATAGTATCCCATTCATTTTCACAGCAGTATTCATCTACTTCTATTACCCAAGCATAGCAGGGGTCATTAAGCCAGTAAGGATTACCAGGACCAGTGATACAAGCAGCGCTATATAAGCAAGAAGAAGAGTCATTAACATTAGCCGTAACGTTATAGTTGTAGGCAGACTGATCCATACATCCTTCAACAATAGCCATGCACGAACCATTATCAGTATTAGCTGTTGAATCATAATTAATAGCAGTACTATCGGTACAACCATAAATATAAGCAATACAAGAGAAATCTTCTGTATTAGCTTGGGCATTGTAGTTAAGCATACTAGGGTCAGTGCACCCATAGATAAAAGGTATACAAGAATTATTGTCAACATTGGCTAAAGAATTAAAATTAAACATAGTGCTATCAGTACACCCGTATATAGGTAATATGCAGCTAAAATCATCTGTATTACATGTGTCACAATAGTTTAAAGCTGAAGGATCTGTACATCCATATATAAATGGTACACAAGTATTATTATCTGTATTTGCTAAAGGATCATAATTAAACATTGTAGAATCCATACAACCATATAAAAATGCTATACATGATCCATTATCCGTATTAGCTAATTGATTATAGTTATACATAGTTGGATCCATACATCCGTAAATATATGGTAAACAGCTTCCATCGTCAGTATTAGCACTAGGCATATAATTCCACATTGTACTATCTGTACACCCGTAAAATACTCCTATACATGATCCGTCATCTGTATTAGCTAGAGGATTATAGTTAATTGCTATATTACTCATACATCCATATACTATAGCTATGCACGTATCTGCCGTATTAGCATTAGGATTATAATTAAATGCAAGTGGCTGCATACATCCTGTAATAACAGGTAAACAACCTCCATTACTTATATTAGCTAATGGATCATAGTTAAAGGCTGTACTATCAATACAACCCCACACGGCTACTGTTAAGCAAGTCCCATCGTCATAGTCTGCCGTAAAGCCCTGTGTATAATATTCCAAATACGAAGAATTCATACACCCTGGATTATAATAACAACTGTTATCTTCAGTATTTGCTAAAGAATTATAATTTATTGCTAATACATCTGTACATCCAAATACTTTTTCTTCACATGTATTACCACAATTTGTTATTAAATTGTAAGGTAATAAAGGTTGTATAAATGGAGGCTGTATACTAATCATTGTATCTCCTTCTGGATTAATAAAAGTAAATCCACATTCTATTGTAGTTAGTGAAGCTTGTGAACTTATAAAAAACTTAAACATTATAGGATCTGGAGCAGTTAGCCCTACATAGTATATATCATCAAATCCTCCTGTGTGTGTAAATTGATATGACGTGTCAGGATGATGTAATACTAAATGAGAGCCTACCCATCCATTACCCATTAAATCATGTAAAACTAAAGTATATGTACAAGTATCTATAAGTTCCATAGTGTTAGCTAATGGATCGTAGTTGTACATTGTTGTGTCTAAACACCCAAATATTTTTAACGTTTGGCAACTACCATCATCTACATCAGCAAAAGGATTCCATTCTATATAATCATTATCTGTACACCCTAATATAGGTGGACAAGAATCAGATATAAATATATGTGACGTGTCGTTACCAAAGGCAGGATCAGTTCCATATATTAATGTGTCATTACATTGTTTTAAATAATAAGAACCGTCT
>CERN01011841.1_pt1 | contig 13789 bp, 6 predicted proteins | sample 530761 | NCBI WGS metagenome assembly CERN01 (sample SAMEA2620947, study PRJEB7988) | marine metagenome | isolation source: saline water (ENVO:00002010), including | reverse complement strand
GATGCATTCTAGTAGATTTATTGGGTATAATGATTTTACTGAAATTACAAAAAACTATTTAGTTAAAATTAAATACTATAAAAAACAAGACGGTCAGATAAAAAACAGTATAATAAATAGATTTCTTGATAATAATATTGGTTCACATGATTGGTATGTATTAAGGGGTGAGTATTCTTCTAAAGAATTTAATTTAGAGTTAATTGACAAAGAGATAGAAATACATAAGGAGAATTTAAAAGAAGTAAAGGAAAAATTACTCTGCAATTCATCTTCTTTGTCTCTTGGTAATATATACCCAATGTATGGAAGGGCTTCTTATTCTAATGTTTTTAATAGTGTTAATGGATTAGGACGTGGTTATTATGGATCAAATCTTTTTACAAGCGCTGCACATTCTTTAAGAAATGCAGATTATTTAACTAACCTTGGATTTACAGCAAAATTTAATTCTAATAATATAGAAGTTCTTTTTTCTTATATGGTAAAAGTAGAAATGATTCCTTATATTAGATTATGTATGCTCTTAGGAGAAGAGCCTCATCCAGACAGTTTAGAATTATGGGTTAATGATACATTAGATGTACCTAGAGGCCCACATAAAAACATACGTCCAAGATACCGTAAAGAAGTTAAACTTTTTGCAGAAAGTAGAGGCATTAAAATAGAAGAATCTTCTAATTTAAATGCAGACATTTTTAAGTCATATAAGTTACCAACTTTTAAAAATATGGTAGAAAGAAGACAGTGGTATAATTTTATAGGCAGCGCTGTTTTAAATGGGATGAAAAAAAGCAGAAATGGAGACGGTTTTAAAATAAAAGGCGATAAAAAAACAATTAAATTAAAATTATGAGCAAAACATTGTTAATAGATGGAGATTCTTTGATGTACTATGAAGCTTTTAAAGAACAATCAGAAGAGAAGGCTATAGAAAGTATAAATAAAAGACTCTTATACATGTGTGAGCAAAACAGTGCTGATAGATATCTTGGATTTTTGACTAAAGGTAGTTGTTTTAGATATAAAGTAGCAAAATCAAAAGGCTATAAAGAGTCAAGACCAAGAGAAAAACCAAAACTTCTTTTACAATTAAGGGATTATTTACAAAACACACTTAAGTTTGAGATAGTACCACAACTAGAAGCAGATGATTTAGTCTGTTATTGGAATAATCAATTAGAAGAGGAGACAATTATTTGTTCTCCTGATAAAGATGTTTTGAAACAAATACCAGGAAAGCATTATAATTATAGATGGACAACAAAAACTAGAGGTTGCTGGGTTACTACTTCTGAAAAAGACGCTGAAAAATTCTTATGGCAGCAAGTCTTAATGGGAGATTCTACAGATTCTATACCAGGATTACCTGGAGTAGGAGAAAAGACAGCACTTAAGATTCTTGAGAATAAAGAATCACCTCTAAGTGGTTGTGATAAAACTTATAGTGCACTAGTACTGGGGGAGTACGTTAAAGCATTTGGAATATCTGAAGGTATAAGCAGGTTTGCTGAGACTTTTAAATTAGTATATATGCTACGTACTCCAGAAGACGTGAAGAGAGAAACTGATTTGGTGCTAGAAAAGCCCCAGATTAAGTTATTGAGGTAGAATTTTTTATAAAAATTATGACTAGTACTATAAAATGTGATAAAGTGGGAAAAGTAGTAACTGTTAAAGTATATTCATCTAGACAGTTACACCTTCTTCCAATTTATAAAGGAGGAGAAGTTTATGACGACAAAGGAAACCTTGTAGAAATAAACTATGATGATGAATTTTTAGTAAAAGTAGGAGAAACGGTTTCTATTAAAAGACATAAATATAAAATACAGAAAATTACTAAGATGGTTAGCTTAGAAGGTATTCATGTATCAGGTTATTACTTGCATACATCTACTTTAAGCAAATCTTCTATGTTTGTGTTTCCTTTGTTAGGCTATACTCGTACTTTTTTTGAATGGAATTCTAGTTTTATAAACTCTTTTATATGGAAAGAAGGCGGTGAAGAAGGTAGGTTTATTTATTTATGGTATAAATTTGTACCATCTTTAGAGATGGAAGAATTTGAAGAAAAGCTAAAAAATAATATAAACTTTATAGATGCAGAAGATGTTGATGATTATCATGTATTGTATAGATTTATGGTTCCTGAAAAATTTGAAAAAGATTATGATAAAATTATAAAAGGAAAATACTCTTACATTACAGAAAGTGCAAAAGAACGTATACTTGATTTTCATTTTTCTAGTCCAGACAGACCTATAGGTAAAATACTTTATAGAGATCCTGAAAGAAGAGAAAAGATGGAAAAAGAGTTAGGAATTAAAATTCCTGAAGAGCAGGATTTGCATGATCCATTTTATAAAGAAGAAGATACTTTCTTTAATAGGTATAAAATAATAAAATCAAGACTTGGATGGTAAAAAAAGAAAATTTTGAACCATTGATGGACATTGGCTGGCTAGAACATCTCTGGCCAGCTTTGTCTTCATCAAAAATGAAGAGCAACTATGCTCTCATTAGTAATGAAAAGAAGAAAGGGTATCATATATTTCCTAAGTATACAGATACTTTTAATGCGTTTAAGTATACTCCTTGGAATAAAGTAAGAGTAGTTATACTTGGACAAGATCCTTATCACACAACAGGTATGGCACATGGATTAGCTTTCTCTACACAGAGTGATCTTACACCACCATCTCTAAGAAACATATTAAAAGAAGTAGAAGATGACGTGTATGAAGGCTTTAACTTACAGAGAAGCGTAACAAATGATTTAACTAGTTGGGCTGAACAAGGTGTTTTACTTTTAAATACAGCTTTAACAGTTAAGTTAGGGTGGCCAGGCAGTCATTTGCACCACTGGGAAGATTTTACTGCACATACTTTAAAAGAATTAAGTAGGTGGAAAAGCGGTGTAGTATATTTGTTGTGGGGAGCAAAGGCACAAGGATTTAAAAAATACATTAATACAAAACAAAACCATGTTTTAGAGACAACACATCCATCTCCTTTTTCTGCACATAAAGGGTTTTTAGGATGTAAGCACTTTTCTAAGACAAATGAGATATTACGGAATATGAACGGAAAAGAAGAAGAAATTGTATGGTAACTGAAGAACAAGACGTTATTCACCGTCAAGGTAGAGGAGAAATGAAGTATGAAGTTTTAAAAGAGTTACAAAAATTAGATAAAGAAGTAGCTTTAACTCCAATGAGTAACATAAATAAAAGAAGCCTTCGTAGTTTTATAACTATTTTAAAACGGAGATTAGAAAAACTATAATTAATGGAAAAGTCTTTAGTTGATCATATAAAGAAAGACATGAGTTTTTTGTACTACTGTGCTTTTAAACATTCTCTTAATACACAAGATGCAGAAGATGTAGTTCAAGAAAGTATTATTAAAATGCATAGGTACTATAAAGAAGAAAAGTTTACAAGAGGCTGGATGGGAATGGTAGTGTCTTCTGTAGCTTTAGATAAAATAAGGATAAATAATAAGCATGCTTATCAAGATATAGAAGACAGTGAATTAGAAGAAGCTATGTCTTTTTTTAATTCAAAAGATTATCAAGAAGGTTTACTAGAAGGGTTAGATGCAGCAATAGATACATTAGAGGATGATGTACAAAAAAGAGTCCTTAAAGAAGCTAGAAAAGGGACATTAATAACTGATATCAAACTTGAAGATGTTACTAGTTGGAAAGTTAAAGACTCTTTCCGTAAAGGTGTAAAAGAAATTAGAAAAGTATCAAATAAAATATTTGAAATTTACAGCTAATAATTTGCTTTTTTTATACATTCTTCGTATGGTATAATAAACAACTTTACCATGCTAGCTTGCTTCTTATTTTTTTCTATTTGCTGCTTAATATGGTCTTATGCATTCAATAAATTTGGTAATTGAAAGGGGCTTTTGCCCCTTTTTTACTTCCCTTAATTTTGATACCATTTAAGTGTTTCTTTTGGATCTCTGAAAAGTGCTTTCCAAGGTGTAATTTTTTTAAGTTTTACTACAGCTTTATTTTTATCCTTGTGTTTACCTCTTTCATATCTTTCTGTTGGATCAAAAACTATTTGCATAAGAGCATCAACAGTCCCTTCTAACAAGTTTAAAGATACGGCAGGAGACCTAAATGTACGTTGCCACTCTCTAGGGTCTACATAAGTAAGTAATTCTGCTTGTAGTCTTCTAGCGTAAAAAGTAAGAAGAAGTATTACAAAATCATCATCATCATCTTCTGCTAAACCACTAAGTATCATCTGTGCTATTATACAAGACACAACTAAAGCAGCTTCTGATATTGTTCTGTGTATATTCTTTTTTTCCATAAGAGTCAGATTGTTCCAATCTGCTGCTACTATAGAAAGTTTTAATTTTAATAAGTTTTTAAGATTACCGCTTATATATCTAAGTGTAGAAACATACATACCTTCTTCAAAAGATTGTGTTTCATGGTTATAGTGCAAGTCAATGTGTTCACGTAATTCAGTGTTTCTTATAGTTCTAAGCGGTATAAAATCAAGGATATTTTTTTTATTTTCTACTTTATCTCTTATCCATAAAGTTTTGTGACCTCTAAATCTTTTGTAAAGCCCTGGTAGCATCCACTGCCTCATATGAGTTACTAAACTACCTACTGCTGTTCTTTCAAATTTACTTTTATTTTCTCTGTCATAGTTACCAAACAATTCTCTGTTTATTCTACGTATAACACTAGATATTTTAAAAAGATTTAAATCATCACTTCTGTCTGTACTAGCTACTTTTTCATTTAAATGTAGTACACCTACAAAATAATTCTTTTTCTCTTTTGCACTTAATCCGTTGTAAGTATCATTACTTATAGTCTTTTTAGTTTTTTTGTTTTGATAACCAACAGAATAAGCTTCATCTAAAGACATTGCGTCTTTCCTATCTTCTACAACTTCTCCTTTTTTGTTAATGTATTTACCGTCTTTGTTTTTTACTTTAATGTTATCAAGTACAGCATACATACCAATAGATTGCGCCCAATGTTCTGCTGTAGAGTTAGCAATTAATCCAGACCCTATACTAAGTTCTCTTTTAAACACGTTGTTTTTTGAAAACGCTTCATTTAAAATAGAATCAGCACTGTTTGCATTAAATAGTTCTACTAAAAGATTTGTTTTAGATAGATCTTGTCTTCTACCAACATCTGCAGCTATATTTATGCTGTCTTTTCTGTATTTTCCTGCAGCACTTATTACATTTCTTTTTCCATAAAAACTTCCACCTGCTCCTTCCATAAATACCATAGAAAGACCTTGTAATAAGTTAGAACCACCTGAAAGGTAATTACCAAACAAGTTAGTTATAGATACATATTTTCTAACACTGGCTACAACTTTGTTTACAGTAGGATCACCTGTCATTTTAACATCATATATTCTATTTTCAATTAAACTTTGTAGCGCTTTATAAACATTAGAATCACCTTCTTTTATTTGAATTTCATCATACTGATCTACTTTAAGTAAATTTTTGTACCCTCTATCATAAACAGTAGCCTCTTTTACTCTGTCTAATACGTATTCTACTTTATTAGTTAATGTAAATTTGTTGGCATAATTATTTGCTTGATGCGCTTCTAATATAATTAAAGACAGTACGTCAAAAGATCTTTCATCGTCTTTTATAGTTTCCTCTCCTCTAAAATGTATAGGAATTAGCTTTTTTTCTTGTCCTCCTTTTACTAATACCTTTATAGTATCAGTTAAACTTTTTTTAGCTGCAGCGTCTGTTTCTTCAATTACACCAAAACCTGTATCTTCTTTTCTGAGTTTAAACAAATCAATAGTACCTTCTTTAATTGCTTTAAGTATACCTGTATCTGCAACTCTTTCATAAAAGTTTTTGTTAACAACAGATAATTTTTTACCTAGCCTAAATGTTTTTGGTATTTTTTTATCTGATTCATTTTGAGTTTTTACAATAAAATCATACAAATCTTCTACTGCAGTGTTTTTGTACTTTCCTTGTTTTATCTCTTTCCATTTTTCTAAATCACCTTCAATGTCTCTAGAGTTACTAATTATTCTAGGTGCTAAAGAACCATCTGAATTTTTACTAAGAAACGGTTCCCACTGTTCTTTAGGATTATTCTTTTTACCAAAATATGCTATATAATCAGCATATAAACTTTCAGCCTCTTTTACAAGAGCTATAGACTCCATTCTAGTTTTAAAATCAGCTTCATCAATCCATAAAGAAACTGTTTGTATAATATCATTGCTAATGTCTTTAGGGTTTTGTACAAAACTTGCCCAAATACTAATATCTTTTTGTACTATATCTAAAAAATCATCTAAATATTTTTCAGTTGCATCTTTAATTTCTTGTTCGTTTTCTTTAAGGTATTTATCTGTAAACTCTTCTAATTTATCTACACGTTCTTGCCCTCTTAGTTTTTTAAAATTTTCATCTTTTACAAACTCAAGTTCTGCTCTTCTTTTAAAGATGTCTCTAATTATTGTTATATCAGGCTTTATAACGTTTTTTATATATTTATCCCCTAGTTTTTTATAAGATTCTTCAAGCTGTCTTATAGATGTTGTTATTTTATTCATAACTTCTGTAAGATCTTGGTCTGCTAGTTCACGCTGTATGTCTTCAATTAAAGCTATATCATAACCTTGTGCAGTATCTCTAAGGTATTTTATAGTATCTAATTCAGGAACTTCTTTATTAGTGTCATATGCAAGTGCATATTCTTTGAATTTAAGGTTTATGTAGTCTAATTGGCCGTCTGCTTTTGTTACATAAGCTAATAAAGCTTGTTCTGTTTCATATTCTTCAAGCTTAAGTTCTAAAAGATTTAGTTGATGTGATACATCCGTATCTTCATCAGTAGTAATTTTTTTTCTTTCTAATTGGGCTATTTTATCTTTTACAATGGCTTTTGCTTTTGAGACTAATCTTTCTTTTTCAGTAAGTTGCTGATGATTAGGTCCTTTTGCTTTTTGTAAATAAAACTCTTCTTCTATAACACCTTTTAATTCAGATTCATGTACATGTTCTGATAAAAGTTTAGAAGCTAAATACCTAGCTTCATTTCTTTCAATACCTATAAGCTCTTTTAATTTTCTAAAAATACCATTTAACCATCTTCTAAAAGCAGATTGCTTTTCTTCATTAGAAAAAATTTTACTTCCCTCTATACCTATTGCTCTTGCTAGTATTTCTTTGTCTTGCTTTTGTTTAGGTTCTTCAGCATATTCTTCTCTTACTTCTTTTTCAATTGTTGATCCTTGTAGTCTTGCAATACCTGCTTTAATTATAGGATTTTCTAACCCTCCTAATAAATCTATAAAAACATGTCCAAATTCATGTATAATAGTATCTCCTTGTAATAATTCAGGATTAATCTCTACTCTTGCTGTTCTTTCCCCTTCTCTAATTACTTTACCAGAAACATCTAAATCTGAATTTATTACAACAGAAACTCCAGGTAACACTCTTTGTAGACGTGTAACTAATTTATCTATTTGCCCCATATTAAATTCAGGGATACCTTTAGCTGCTTTTTGATCTTCAGCCCATATACGGTAAGCTTCTTTTGTATTTCCGTCTAATTTAGCTACTAAGTTTTTCCACTCTTTACTCTTTTTATTTGGACAAATCATATATCACATCTTTTAAGTATTTCTTCAAACTCTGCATTTCTTCTAGCTTTTTCGTAGCTATCTGATAGATTTCTACTTATGCCTTCTCTTAGTGTACTTGCTATTTCCTTAGAGCCAACAAGTCTAAAGCTACTTATTGCAGCGGCTGCTTCTTTGTTTAAAGGGTCTATTTTGTTTTCTTCAAATATAGTACCTGAAGAATCAAATATACTAACATTATCATTAGACAATATAGTTTGTACACCATATTCTTTAATTGCTTTTCCTGCTGAATTAAATCCTAGTTTAGGTATTTGTCTGTATACAGCAGTGTTACTTTTGGTATATCCTACAAGTTTAAAAAGATTGCTTTTTGAATCTCTTACATATCTTGCATATTCTACTTCACCAATATCATTTTTTCCTATACTAAAATCAGTACTGTTATTTAAAGCAAATAATTTATTTGTACTTATCCCTTTACCTAAAGGTTTTTTGTCTGTATTAGGTACTGTTTTTAATATTCTACTATTTTCAGATAAATGTTTAATGATAGTTTCTTCTGCTTTTTCACCAAGCAATCCAGGATATCCAGCTGCTGTATTAAGATCATTCATAAAAGATACAAACCCTGATTTTATATAAGTATTAGTAGGGATGTATTGGTAAAAACTAAATAAGTTTCTGTTAAATCCTGTAGCATGAAAAGCGTATTTTACTAATTCATCTGCCAGTTCTTCATTTACTTCATACAGTTCTTCCCATGCTTGTTGGTATAGTTCTCTGTCTTGGTTTTTGTTTCTAAACTTAATATAATCTAATCCAATACCAATACTTTCATCTTTAAAAATAATAGTCATATCACTTAAAAGAAGGTTATTTTCTACAAAAGTAGGATTTGATCTTTTAAATCTTTCCATTTTTCTGGCGGTGCTTTCTCTACCAAAAAACAAAGATTTAAAATTACCGTCTGTAATACCAGCTAATTCAGTACTAGCAATATAAGAGTATATTTCATTTGAAATATCATCAATAGCTTTACTGTCATGTATCTTATCAGGGTTAACTGCAAACAATATATTAAATAAGGTACTTCTAACTGCATTAGATGACATTAAAGACATGTTAGAAAACATTTTGTTTATCTGCTGTATTGCATTTTTATGGTAGCTACCTACCATTCTACTGTCATCAATGTTAAGATATCCTCCAGGACCTGTAATTTGTCCGTTTATTTCTACAACTCCAAATGCTTTTTGTACATTTTCTATTTTATTATCTGCAATAACTTTAGCAAGATTTAATTCTCTTATGTATGCTTCAGTTAAGTTTTTACCTATTGATACATCTGATTTAGCGGCTCTAATAACTTCATTTAAATCTTTAGCTTTTTCTTTATAGTCAAGAAAAGCAGCTAATATTAAAGCTTCACGTCTTGGAGATGCTGCAAAAGGATTTTCTACCATTTTTTCTAAATCTTCTAATGATAATTTTCCTATATTTTTTAGTGCTGTTTTTTTGATTTCATTAAATCCGTTTTTAAACGTGTCTATTCCACTTTGTTCTAAATCTTCATTTATTTCTAATATAAGCTGATCTTCTCCTAAAAGTCTTCTTCCTTTTTTGTCGTATGATTTTTTTGCAACTTTACTTTCATCTTTGTTCTTTTTTGTTACCAACCTACGTAGTACAGGTTGTCCAATAAAAGCATTTACCCACTTTATAGGTACTCCTGCTCTTAACAACATAAATGCTACAGGAGCTGTATAATTATTAATATTGGCTTTTGCTATGTACGGATCTTTAGCTGCATCTACAATAGCGTTCATATACAAACTTAGCCAATTAGATACTACATTACCTTCTGTATCTGATATACTTGATACGGGACTTTTACCATCTACTATCTTACCTACACCTAAATACTCAGAGTGTAGTAAATTGTCCATTTGTGTAGAGTTATGGTGGCTTAAGTGGTTGGCAACAACTCCTACAAGACCTTTAGATTGGTCAAATAGTACTTTAATTTTTCTTTGAGTAGTCCCTTTAAAGAAATGTAAGTTATTTCCAAATTCTGTGCTTTGGTCATACAGTCCTTTAGCTGCATCTTCCAATACTGGACTATCTAAAGAAGCCATAGCTGATGGATAAGTTTTTACATCAGTAAGTAAAGCCTGCATTAAGTCTAATCTATAGTTTTCTAATGCGCCATTAGTATGCCTTTTAATAGCTGGATAATTTTTAAACTCTTCGTAAGTAGGCATTACCTTTTCTTCTTGTAGTTTAGCTATTACAGCTTTTTTATGAGCATCATTTAACTCTTGTAATTCTTTTTTTATACTTACTATACTATTTTTAATAGTTTTAGCATCATCTAAAGTAAACTCATCTCCTAGATCTATGCCTTCACTTATAACGTAGTCTACAGACTTTTGTATTTGATCTGCATATTCTAGTAATTCAGTAGAATACAATGCTGTAAATTCTTCTTCATTTGCTATTTTGCCTAAAGCAGCTTTAATTCTAGCTTTTTTAGCAACAAACTTTAAAGCGTTTTGTATTTTAATCTTTTTTGATTTTTCAGGAGATTCTAGTTCAGTAAAAAGTTCTCTTGCTCTTACTGATTTTAACCAGTCTTTTTTAGTTTTTTCTTCGTAAGCCTCTTCTACAGTCATTTCATGCTGGTATCTTGGTCTAGTTATTTTACCGTCTCTGTATTCTATATTAGGCATTACTACAAAAGCTTTATCAATATCAAAGTCAGACCCAGTTTTTGCAGTGATTTCATTGTATGCTATAATAGTATCTCCCATATGACTTGGAAGTATACCTACAATTTCAAAAGAATCATTAGATGATGTAGCCTGGTTAGGAATACGGTAACTAATACCTTCAAGTGCAGAAGGATCAATTGCATCTTTTATCTCTTGTGGAGTCATTGACTTGTACTTAGGACCTATTAAATTTAATAAAGCACTATGTGCTATAAGTACTTGAGCTTTTTTAGTGTAAAATACCCCTTCTTTTTCTTCTAGCTTCATTGGACTTAGACCTTCTCTAGGGTCTTTGAACCATATGATGCCGTCTTTGGTCTCTTTATCTAAAGAAATAGTATCTTGTAAAGTACCAAAATTAGACATTTGTATAAAAGCACCTCCTGTTTGTTTTAATTTTACAGAAGCTTTTAATACTTCTGCTGCTATTTTGTTTTCTAGTTTTTTTCTAACTGCAGGCATTGCATCTATTGATACTCCTGTATCTAATAAAGCTTTTTCAGAATTAGTTAATTCGTCAGTAAGTGCTTTACTTAAAAAATCATTAAATTTTTCTTTGTTTATAGTTCCATTTAAATGAAATCCAAAAGTCTGCTCTAGTTTATCTTTACCTATTTTAGATAATTCTGAAATTACTCTATGATATTCAGCAACTAACATTTCTCCTGTCATTTGCTGTGTAATTCCTCCAAAGTTTACTTCATAAAATCCATTTTTTAATATTTGAGAAAGTAAATTCTTTACTAGCTGAGAACCTACAAGAGTGTCGTCCATCCCTTTAGCTTTTAAATCTTGCTGTAAGTATACGTACTTAGTCTTTAGTTGAACAAAAGGCATTTCTGCAGCAACTAATTGGTCTCCATCATTTATTTTAGTAACACCACTAGCTCCAACTTTTTTACCATCTATAGTCACAAAATGGTCTGTTTCTGGATTAGCTTCTTGTAATGCGTCTAATGCAGCAAACATTCCAGGAACTATAACAGCTTCAGACTGTTTATGGTAATGTGTAGTTCTGTGTCCGTGCTTAAGTACAGGCTCAACATGTACAGTTTTTATAGGTTGCATAAATAGCTTAGTGTCTTGAAATAAAAGCTCTCCGTTTTTTAATCTGTTATAAGCTTCTTCATGTTCATCACTCCATTTAGACCAAGATAACATTCTCTGTCTGTATAAGTCTAAAGTAATCCAAGCTTGAGCATCTGCAATATTTATGTTTTTATACCCTTTTACCCATTCAGTAATTTCTGCTGCAGTAAGTTGTTCGTCTTTTTCCTTGCCCATGTTAAAGGCTTTGGTCATTCTATCAATTAAGGCTGTATTGAGGTTTCTTTTGCTTAATTCAGCTAACATTTTATCTCCAAAAACTACATTGCTAGGTATTGGAAATTTACCAAACATATCAGCTAATTCTTTTAGACTTTTCTTATTTAAATTAACGTCTGAATTATAAGGTATAATAAAATTTTTATCAGGATTATCTCTTGCTACTTCATAAAGTTTTTCAATTTCAGTAAGCATTTCTGCTTCATTTTTAGGAGTACCTATTTTTAATCTTCCGTTTTGAACAGACGCATTTTTAGTTACTAATCCGTATCCAGTACCTTTATTACCTTCAGTTAATCCAACTTCTCCAGCAATAGCAAAATCGCCTACTTTTTTACTCTGAATGTCATTAACTAAATTAGGATTCCAGCTACGGTAGTTTTCTGTAGTGTTTGCATAAGCTAAAGCTGCAACACCTTGTCCATGACCGCCTGCTGAATTTGCTCCAAATACCATAACATCGTTTTCTCCAAACATTTCTTGAGAAACTTGGTCTTCAAATGCAGGAGCAGTCTGTTTTGTTTTTCTAGGAAAAAAGTAATCTGAAGGAGCAATAACTTCATCTGTAACACTTGTAGTATAGGTAGGTTTTACATCACCATAAATTCTAGACATAGTACCCCCCGCATTAACAAAAGATGCTCTCTTTTTAAAATCAGAAAACAAATCTAAAGGTTCTCCTGTTTCCTTGTTAGTTTTAGGTTTAAATCCAGCAGGATCACCGTGGAATAACATAGTCATTTCAATACTACCAATTATACTATTTAGAGTATAATCTGCAGCAGCTTCTCTTATGTCATCATATCTAGCAGCAACAGTAGTATCAATTGCTTTATTCACAGCAACTACTTTTTCTCCTTGCTGTGTAATGCTAATAACATCAACTTCTTCTAATACTTGTAAATCACTTTGTACAGCATTTACAAAAGCTCTTCTAATTCTTAGCCTAAGTTCTTTGTTGTTACCAGTTTCTTCTGTAACTTTTTTTGCTACTTTTTTACCATTTATAGTTTCAACTAATCCTAATTCTTCTAAAAGCGTTTCTCCTTCTTCGTTAGTTTTACTAAATTCAGGAAACAAATAGGATTGTAATAAATTTCTGTCTGTATGTAAGTATTCTATGTACTCTGATTTATCAATTTTATTTTCACCGTACATATTTTCATAAATTAACCTCATCCTGGTTAATTCAGCTTTAAAGTACTCCATTAAAATATTAACAGCATTGTCATTACTAACTGTTATTTTTCCTTGTTCGTTAAAAGTTAATCCAGCTTTTTCAAACTTACCGCCTTTCATAGCAACTTGTTCCTGCTTATCTGCTTCTGCAATACCTGTATAAACAGCCGTTTTATTATCCATTAAATGAATATTTACATCAGCTATAATTGCTTCTATTTCAGAAAGTTTACTAACTTTTATACCTTGGTCTCCTTTATCAAGACTTTTAAAATTATTAAAAACAAAAGTTCTTATTTTTCTACTTGGATCTTCTTCCATCCAATTTAAAGTTCTAGAAATTGAACTCCAAACAGCACTTCTTATTTCACCTGAAGCTTTTTCAAAGTCAGTATTAAGCTCATTTACTAGTTGTGAAATTAAAGAAGGGTCACTATAAAGTGAATATTGATTACCTTCTGGACCTAATGTAGTAGCGTCACCAAAATTAAACATTACTTCACCTTGTCTTATTGCTAAAGTTGTTATTATTTGGTTGTCTTCTATTACGTTATTTCCTTTTCCTTGCTCTATAATTGTATCACCGTAAAGTACTATTTCTTCTTTTTTAGCTGCTATATCATTAAACACTCCTTGCATTTCTCTACTAGTCAGCATAGCATGTACAGACATAGCAGTTGTAGCATTGCCGTATTCTTTTCTTAAAAAATTATTTAATCCAGGAGAAGTTAGTTCTATACCTATTACTTTATTAAAAAACTCTATGACTTTACTTTTAAGTACTTTAACGTCATTTTCACTTACAGCATTTCTTCTACCTGGTTTTTTTTCTTTTGTTTTTAATTTTTCAACTTCTTCTTTTAACTCAGCATATCTTTC
>CERN01044514.1_pt1 | contig 13812 bp, 23 predicted proteins | sample 530761 | NCBI WGS metagenome assembly CERN01 (sample SAMEA2620947, study PRJEB7988) | marine metagenome | isolation source: saline water (ENVO:00002010), including | reverse complement strand
TAAAATATGTTGTTGAAACTATTATAAAGTTAAGAAATGAGTATCCTGATAGAGATAAAAATGGTAATGCTATATGGGGGTATTTCTGTACAATAGCTCAATCAGCGTTTGCTAAAAAAATTAAAAAATGAACAGAACAACAAAAAGATGGCACTCTTTAGGTTTCCTTGAAGGAATGGAAAATAATGAAATGGAAGTTACAGCAAACCTAATGGAAGAGGCCTCAAGTATACTAACTAGAAAAATAAAAGAAGAGGCAAATGGTGTCATTGGACTAAATTATCATGAAAATCTATGCACATGTATTTTTCCATTTATATATCGTTTAGTTAAGAATAATCCAGCCTTATATTCTAAGACAGTAAAAATAAATATTGATGTTAATAAAATAATAGAATTTTTAGATAAAAATTTAAAAAGTCATTACGATTTATTTAAACCAAAAGGTGATGATAAAGAAACTGAATTTTTAAATAACCTAATTAGTGGTTATATTTAACTAAGGTCTTGTTGAAGGTAAGGACAATCCAGACAACCTAATCGATATACATGATGAAACAGAAGGTCAGTAAAGAAGATAAGAAATATCCAAACTGGAATGGAATTTACGGATTCCTAGACGGTTTAACATACAAGGAACCAGAACTATTTAGTAACACACGTAGAGCAGTAAAGATGTTTGAGTCTTGGGCTAGTGTATTTATGAATGATGTGGATAACCTAGGCAAGTGGTGTGTTTACATTGTAGTTTGTATGGACAATACACTCTATACAGGTATCAGTAATGATATAGTTAAGCGTATGGAAGCACATAACAAAGGTAAGGGGGCTAAATACACTCGTGGTAGATTACCAGTATACTTAGAAACATTTCACTTCGTAGAGAGCAAGTCTGAGGCTCTTAAGTTAGAGTATAAGATAAAGCAAATGAAAAGGCTTGATAAGATACCATACTTAAAATCACTTAGAGATGAATCTAAGAAATAGGATAGTATATAAACCCAGGTCAATCGGACCATCTACCATAATTAACAACCCAAAGTATATTGCTGGTATTGATAACGTCCTAGACGATAGTGAAATAATTATCTATAGGGTTCATGATGGAAAGATAATCAAAGTAATTAAGAAAGATGGAATTAGTATCTAAGGTCGTGTTGAAAGTCTATAGGTTAACGTGTCGAACATACTTAAAATACATCAGACCAGTATTAACAACACTATACCCTTAAATCTCTTTTTATGTTCCTATTAACGTGACTACACAATGGTTGTAGGTTGGTGTAATGATTTAACCTAATAACATCTTCTTCAGTCTCAGCTTCTGATATAGGTATAATATGGTCAATATCCCAACCATAACATTCTTCACCGTTGTATAAACCTCTATTATCCCAATTCATCCATTCTTCGAATTGGGATTCGATATATAATTTAAAAGTCTCAAAAGAACAACCAAGAAGTTTAATAGTTTTAGAGTTTTTCTTCACACCTCTATTTTTAAAAGATTCATTTATCAAATTCCTAGTACTAACAGTTAAAGCGTATAACGGGTCATTAACTCTCCTATCCCTTTCTCTCTTATTTCGTTTATCTTTATTTTTTTTGTTGTATACTTTTTGTTTAACTTGTAATTTGTCTTTATTCTGTTCATAATAATCTTTCATTTGAGCAGATTTATGTTCTTTATTTTTCTCGTAATATTCTTTTTGGTAAGTTTTAAACACTTCAGTTTGAGAATAACCCTTAACTTTGTCAGGGTTATTCTTACGCCAATTACGTTGAGTTTCCTTAAGTTTATTTTTATTATCTAATCTATATTGTTTTTGACACAATTTACACCTAGTCTGCAATCCATCTTTACCATATTTATCTTTACTAAAGTTGTCCACATCCTTAGATTCACCACACTTAGTACATACCTTAGTCATTATCCATAAGATTATATTGAGTCATGTATTCTCTAATTAGAGAGTCAATGAACTTTGATTTGTTATTAGTAACTTTTTCGATACTCTCAAGTAAGTCCTTAGATATAGTGATTCCTAACTTAACTTTCTTTTCTTCTTCATTTAATTTTGGTCGTGCCATAATGTTCTTTATGTATAAATATAGAGAATAATAGTAAACATCCGATTTTTATCCGATTTTTATTATGGTCTAGTACTTGTGCGGCGGATTTTAGTCATGGGCCACCCAGTGTGGGTTTGAATAATTTCATACATATATGAGACCGTTGCTTCTGATGCTGTACCCATGAAGATAATACTTTTTATCTTATTTTTTTTACACGCATTATGTATCATGTGGTGTAGTCTTTGAGCATCTTCTTTACATTTACAAATAACCATTTCAAACTGGTCCTCATTATATAATATCAGTTTATTATGTACGACTATTAATTGCTTGGTCATATTTTTCTTATACGCACCAACCATCATAACTTTAAGTATGTCATTTATTTTAACCCTATCTTTAACTGGGTCCTTCCCAAACATCCAAAAAGTTTCCTCAAACTCATAAGGGTGGTCATCAAGTATAGTCCAATTACCCAGTGGTTTTTCAGTATAAGTTCTACCCATCTTATCTCTAAGAACCCTAAATTCATCACCTTCTTCAGTATCTTTAATTATTGCCACCTTATATGTTATTTTTTTTATACCCTTATAATTAACATACCTTCTTGGAAAGATAACACCTACATTAGCGTCTATAATTTTTCTATAATTGATAAACGAAGTCTCTCTTGTTTTACAACGATGCATAGTCATACTATACTTACCATTTTTTAATAGAATCACTCTGTACATATCCAATAAATATATGTATATTTAAATAAATGTAAATATTATGGCAAGGGATTATTACGAAATACTTGGGTTATCAAGGGGTGCAACAGATAAAGAAATAAAGAAAGCTTATAGAAAATTAGCCATGGAGCATCACCCAGATAAGGGTGGTGATGAAAAATTATTTAAAGAGATATCAGAAGCTAATGATATATTATCTGACAAGAATAAAAAAGATAATTATGATAGATACGGGCACACCAACCAAAGACAAAGGAATGGTGGTGTAAACATGGAAGATATAATGAACAACTTCAACTTTGGTGGAATGGGTGGAAATCCATTTGGAGGTCGAAGAGAAAAACGTGGACAGGATATAGTAGTTAATATGAACATTACAATCGAAGAAGTGTTTAATGGTGTATCAAAGAAGTTTAAATATAGAAGAAATTCTGCTTGTGTTTCTTGTAATGGAGCTGGTGGAACCGATAAACAAACATGTGGGACGTGTGACGGTAGAGGTTTCATTATAAGACAACAAATGACACCCATGGGTAGTTTCCAAACGCAACAAACTTGTTCAAACTGTCAAGGTGAGGGTTATGTTGTAAAAAATGTATGTAATAGCTGTGGCGGTGCGGGAGTTGGTAATAAGGAAGAGTTTATATCTGTAAACATACCCAAGGGTATTACCGAACAAGAAACTATCCAGTACTCTGGTATGGGTAACGCGATAAAAGACGGTATACCTGGTTCATTACTAATTAAAATTAATATTGTACCTCATAAAGATTTTACAATAAGTGGTAATGACTTAAAATATAAACTTAAGTTAAGTTATCCACAATTAGTTATAGGTGATAAAGTAGAGGTTCCAGTCATTGAGGGTGGTAAAATCAGAGTTAAAATACCAGAATATAGTAAAATCGGGGATAATTTAAGAATAATAAATAAGGGTTTGAATAATATTAAAAATAATTTTCGTGGTTCAATGATAATAATTTTAGATATAGAAATGCCTACAAACATTAAGGGTGAAGAGTTGGAATTAATTAAAAAATTAAAAAAAATACATGATGGGGTTGAAACTAAGGTTGATTAATAGTATCTTTGTATCATAAACAAATAAATAACAATTAAATTTAAAATTATGGCAGAATTCTACGAACCACACAAAGACACATTGAGTATTTTTAATGGTGTTATCGCGAACAAAGAATTAGATAGAGTTGTCTCTATTGCGATTAGAGGTAACAACAAACAAAAAGAAATCTATTCAATCCAAAAAAGTGGTGAATTAATGAAGAGTGAAACTAATAAAGAAGTCTTTATTATAGTAAACGAATTAATATTTGAACAACTAGAAGAGGTTCATCAAGTACTAGTTGCTGAGGAAGCTATTACCGCTATTGTGTTTGATGCAGAAAAAGACAAATTAAGCCTAAAAAAGGGTGATGTTGGTATAACTAACCGTGGCGCATTTTCAGGTATATTAAAAAAGTTTACACCAGAAATGTATGAACTAGTTCAAGAGAGTATTAAAACACTATATAATGTAGAAAAAGAAGAGGCTGAGGTATGATGACACCAGAAGAAGTATCAGAATACAATGAAGAAGCTTTAATAGCTGATGGATTAGATGAAGCGATAATAGGGGTTGCCGAGAGAATAAACCTCGGTCCCGTTGCTGCATATAGTGTCGAAAAAATATATGAAATACTAATGACTCGTGACGGTATGACATATGAAGAAGCTATTGAGTTTTTTGAATTTAACATAAAAGGGTCATGGATGGGAGAATACACACCTGTCTACATTTACACAAACGAAGATTAAAATGCAAGAACAAATTTACAAATTACTAAAATCTAAGGCTTTATCTGAAAGAGAAGAAGCAATAACAACACTAAAACTTATGGGTAATCATCCAGCTGGTATCGGAGACCATTCTACAGAGGATTTCTATAATAACGTCGAGGAATCTTTAAGTAAGTTAGTTGATGCTGATGATAAATTAAGTACTTTAGAAAAATATAAGTCTGAATTATTTTCAGCTAGATAAAAAAATACACATGGAAAACTATATGAATACAAATATTGACTTTCATAGTGAGTTCAGAAATTATGCAATGAACCATATGGGGGTTAGCGGAATGGAGTTTTACAATTGGGAAAAATCACAAGCCTCAATCTATAACAACGTAAACGTATTGGCTGGAACACAACCTAGTGGTTCAATGACACCCTATATCCTTGAAGAAAGAGAATTAAGGGTAACTCAAATGGACATATTCTCAAGACAGATGATGGATAGGATACTTTGGGTAGTTGGACCAGTTAACGACCATATGTCAACGGTTGTATGCGCTCAGCTAATGTTCTTAGACAATTTAGAGGTGTCTGACATTAAGATGTACGTAGATAGTCCAGGAGGTAGCGTTAAAAGTGGTCTTAGCATGGTAGATGTAATGAACTATGTTGAATCTGATATTGTAACAGTTAATACTGGTATGGCAGCGTCAATGGGTTCTATACTATTAGGTAATGGTACTAAGGGTAAAAGATTTGCGTTACCAAATTCAAGGGTTATGCTTCACCAAGTTAGTAGTGGTGCTAGAGGTCATGTTGAAGATATGAAGATTAGTATTGCTGAAGCTGAGAAGTATAATCAAAACTTATTTGCCATGCTTGCTGAATATACTGATAAGGATATCAAGACAGTACTTAAGGATTGTAATAGAGATAACTGGCTTAATGCTAAAGAAGCTTTAGAATATGGTATCATAGATGATATTATAACTAAAAAATAATAATTGGTTGCCCCATATAACAATTTAAATACATAAATAGATATGGAAACAATTATTTTAATTTCAGTTTTATCAACTCTAGGTGTAGTTGCATTAGTTACGGCTATTGTGGTTATGTTTACGAAGTTGAACAAAAAGGTTGGGAACGAAATGTTTAACAACGAAATGACAGGTTTAATCAATTTAATTGATGAAAACCAAAGGTTAAATAACAAAAGGGATGAGGAAAATAATAATGAGTTATCCCGAAACATCGATGATATATATCGAGCAATAACTAAAGTTGAGTCTAATTTAGATTCAAGGACTGATAAGCTTCACGACCTTATTAAGTTAACGGAAAAAGAACTTGTAAATCAGTTAGATTACAGGTTAAGTGAAATGGAGAGACTTATTTTCAAGGTCCAAGAAAAGGTTAATAAGGAATTATTGACTAATTAATAATAAACGGGGCAACTAATTATTAATGGGAACTTAACGGTTCCCATTTTTTTATCAAAAAAGTTGACAAGTTATTAAATTTTTAGTATATTTGTAGATATATATAAAGTAGTTCTTTTTTTATGGGGTATATTGCTATTGATTACTTAAGTTGTGATTGGTAAGCATGCAGTGTTAAATGGAAACACTTTAATAACCTATTGCAATTTTTTAAATGACAACGAGTTTGACATTGACAAAAACTTCCTAGAAACTTCTACAGTAGAAGAATTCTCAGGAGAGGTAGCATTCGCCTAATCGAAGACGCACGTCCTTCATGGACACCAGGTTTATCTGATTGTACTTAACAATCGGCTGAAGGTTGTAAGTTACCGCTCTGCTAATTTGGGAACTTAATATTTTTGTTCTTTTAGAAAAAACGAACTAAGCATGTAGAAAACTTATTATAGGTAAGTAAGACGTGAGTTCAATCTCACATACTCCACACTAAGACGTTTTTTGTCTTATATTTTTTTAAACCCTCTAATTAATTTTAGAGGGTTTTTTTATTATTAAAGGTTGACAATATCATTTATTCTATGTATATTTGCAGTATAACAAAAAAAATATTATTAATTATGGCGATTATTAAAGAAAACAGTAAAGTAAAAGTGCATTATACAGGAAAATATTCTGACGGTAATGTTTTCGATTCATCGAAAGCAGTCGAAGGTCACGAACAATTCACGGACAGAGAACCATTAAATATCGAATTAGGAAAGGGTCAGTTAATTCCAGGTTTTGAAAAAGCCTTACAAGGTATGGCAGAAGGTGAAACTAAAACCGTTACTATAGAGTCCGCAGACGCTTACGGACCAATTAAAGAAGACCACTATCAAGAGGTTGACAAAAAATTTGTACCTGAAACAGTTAAAGAAGGGGATATGCTTCAAACTGAGAATGAGCAACAACAAGTTATGCAGGTGACGGTAAAGGAAGTTAAAGAAAATACAGTTGTATTAGATGCAAATCATCCATTAGCTGGTAAGGATTTAACCTTCGAGTTAGAGGTTGTAGCTGTATCTTAAATAGCAATTATTATTTATTAATTATTTGTTTTTTTATAAAACCCTCCTAGTGAGGGTTTTTTTATCTCTATATGTTATATTTATAATAAACAAATAATTATGAAGGAATTTTTAAAGGATATCTTAATAGAAGATAAAAAGGACGGAAAAACATCATCAAAAAAGGTGATGGGTGTATTAGGTTCAGTACTAGCTTTTAGTGCTTTTGTAGTAGATGGGTTTAATTTCTATGAAATTGACTCAGGGATGTTTGACTCAATGTTGATATTTTCTGGTACAATGTTAGGTGCCTCAATCGTAAAAGGATTTGGCAGTGCATCAAAATAACCTATACGGTAATTGTAAAAAGAGTCAGAGCAATCTGGCTCTTTTTTACTTATTAGTTGTAGTGTTAATTGTTGTTACAGTAGTATTACTAGTGTTTGTGTTTACGGGTTTAGTATTCCCTTTCTTTTTACAATTGCAAGGCATAGTTTTAAATTTTAAATCTTATATTATGTTGTATATAAATAAATATAGGGTAAAGGTAAAATAAACTATAATTATTTATCTTTTAAAAAAAATACATATATTTGTATTATAACTATACTAAATTATTAAAAATATGTTAAAAGTAAATGTTAAAGGTGGGAATATTGAGAAGGCTCTTAAAATCTTAAAAAGAAAAACAAAAAATGTAAAACAAATTGTTGAATTGAGAGACAATAAAGAATATACTAAACCTTCAGAAGCCAATAGAAATAAAAAAAAGAAAGCAATATATATTAACAAGAAAAAAAACGAAGAAGACAATGCTTAATATATTTAAACGAAAAAGAGTTACTTTTTTAAATAATAAGTGGGAATTATTAAAAAGTAATGTTAAGATATCAACAACACCAAAAGTACATGAATTAATATATATTACGGAGGAAAACAAATACTATAGTGTTTGTAACGTAGTTTACAATATAAGTGGTCGTAAATGCAATGATATTTTCGTAATTATAGAAGAATATATTGACGATGTTAATTTATTTGAATAAAAAGTTGACATGTATTAAAAATATGTGTATATTTGTTGTATAGTATTAAAGAAAGGATACAGCAGTTTAAAAACTCAAATCGGAAAACAATTCCTTTCTGTTACTTTTTATAAAGAAAAGATACAGCAATTCACACACAAAGCAAAATGTAAAAATTCTTTTCTGAAACTAGTTTTTTTAATATAGTATAATTAATCCTCAGTGATAAGCTGGGGATTTTTATTTAAAAATTTTAATTATGGGTAAAGATAAAAATTTTCCATCACTGTTAATCATAGGAAATAAAAGACATGGTAAGGATAGCTTAGCTGAAATACTAGGTGATAAGTTTGGACTTAAATTTAAATCGTCATCACAAGCTTGTGCAGATATTTTCATTTACGATGAATTAAAAACAAAGTATGGTTATAATACACCAGAAGAATGTTTTGAAGATAGGGTTAATCATAGAAGGGAGTGGTATGAAATGATTAGAGATTACAACAAAGACGATAGAAGTAAATTAGCTAAAGAAGTTTTAAAAACCACTGATTGTTATGTTGGGATGAGAGACAGGGAAGAAATAGAAGAATGTTTAAAAAATGAACTATTTGATTTAGTAATATGGGTTGATGCTTCAGACAGATTACCACTTGAGGATAAGGAATCATTTAATATAGATAAATCATGCGCTCACATTATTTTAGATAATAATGGGACATATGATGAGTTTGTAAATAAGAGTGTACTATTAGGTAAATTACTAACTGGGACTATCTAACATTAAATTAAATATCGTAACAATTAAAATAACCCTGTAATTGATTACGGGGTTTGTTTTTTATTTAAATTTCTTTATATTTATATACAAAGGTAATTCACTATGAAAATGTTAGATACGATAAATAAAGAATTGGAAGGTAAAAAGCTACCCCCAAATGCAAATAAAATATTTGATATAATTAAAAAGTGTGATGAATTATCACTCAATGTTTCAAAATTATACACCAAGTTAAGTTTTGAAACGATAGGTGCTATTATATTAGGTGAGACTGATATATCTAAGTACGATTCAATGGTTGAAACTTTAGATGATTACTCTAATCAGTATGATAGAGAGTTAAGCTCTGAAATGAAATTGGTTGAGGATAATTATGATACATATGAAGATTTTTTTCACGTTATAGATAATAACACAAGTGATATTATTTCTTGGAGAAAAATAAGTTCTTTATCTGATTTAACGAGAAAGTTAGTAGACCTAACATCAGAAGACCATGATAAATTCATGAGACAAGCGAATAAAGATTCCGAAATAAATAATTTTAAAAGGTTTTCTTAAAATGAAAAAACTAATTAAAAAACTAATAAGGGAGGGACTTGAAGAGAATAACTTCAATAGGTTATTAGGTGAAGTTACTAGCACCCTAGATTTTTCCACTTTTAAGGTAAATGAGACACTTAATCCTGAAATATGGGAAAGTAACAACACAATGAAGCCTGATGTCTTAGAAGCTCTTAAAACAATCGCCACAGATTATTGGGAAGGATTGGAATTAGAAGCACCACTTATGGATATAACACTTACAGGTAGTCTAGCTAACTTTAATTGGTCAAAATATTCTGACGCTGACCTTCATATGATATTTGATATGAAATTCTTAGGTGAGAATAAGACTATGATTAAAGACTTACTAGATGTTAAGACTAGAGCTTGGAACTTGAAGCATGACATTACAGTTAAGGATTTTGAAGTAGAATTATATTTGCAACCAGAAGACCAACCACATCACTCAACAGGAGTTTATTCAATTACAAATAATAAGTGGGTTGTGGAACCTAAGAAGGTTGATGCTGATATTGACAAGGAAACAATAACAAAGAAATACAATACTATAATCAAAACGGTTAATGAAATCAAAAAATGTGATGATGAAGATATTGTTAAGATGCTTGAGAAGCTTAAGGATAAAATAAAAGCAATGAGACAAAGTGGTCTCGATTCAGGTGGTGAATTCTCTAATGAGAACATAGTATTTAAACTACTTAGAAGAAATGATATAATGGAAGAGATTGATGATATGCTTACAGATGCATATGATAAGTCCGTTTCCTTAGATTAAAGATATTTATAGATATGAGCATAAAAAGTTTATTAAACGAATCGTTAATTAGTGTTTACAGAAACAAAAGATTAACTGAAGGTCAGTCTGACCATCCAGAAACTAAGGCTACTTGTGTTAGCCCAGAGCAACTAGCTAAAGAAATGAATGGTGAGTTATACAGAAAAGAAACACCAGAAAAAAATAGAGGAAAAATGGGTATGAAGGATGTTATTTATCATCAAAAACATATAGAAAATTACCTTAACAGAGTTGATGGTGATTATGATGTTTACCCACTACATAAACAAGAAATGACACCAACTGGCAGAGTAAGTAAAAAAGCTAGGAAAGTCAACTACAACCTTGTTATTGGTTCGTTTAATAAGGAAACAGGATTTATACCTAACAAATTAGGTGAACGTATGAAATTAAGTCCAGGTAAAAATATTCCACCAGAAACAGCCATGAAACCATCAGCCACATTAGATGTTGAGAAATTCAAGGGGCTTATATCAGGATTACCAAAAAGAATCTTTGATAAAAACCCTAAAATGGAGAAAGGAGACAAAGGTAGACCTCAAGTTACTGTTAATACTGGACTACCAGCTATAAGGGGAATTATTTTTGATAATGAAGACGGTGAATTCAAACACATTAACACATGTCCAGGTGCAGGTGCATGCCAATTAGTATGTTACGCTAGGGGTGGGTTTTATGGTATGAATGACGGTAAAATTATTAAACTAATTAGAAGACTTAACTTATTATGGAACGACCCTTCAACATACTATAAAATGGTAGTGGATGAATTAATATCATTCGCTAGTGAATCACAAAAACCTAAAGCTGACTGGGATTATAAGAACGTAAGTAAGTCTAAGGAAAAAACTGGTAACAAACTAGTCATTAGATGGAATGACGCTGGAGATTTCTTTAGTCAAACATATTTCGATATAGCTAAGGCAGCGACAGAACAATTAGTTCTTGAGGGGTACGACGTACAATCTTACGCATACACAAAGCAAGCTAAATTTGTTAACTTAGCTAGTGATAACTTTATTATGAATTTTTCAAAGGGTTCATCAGGTAAAGAATTAAAACAAGTCGATTTAGAAAAGGTTAAATTTTCTGATATTGTACCAAAAGATTTATTTAAACAAGTTTTTAAATACAAAGGACCTCACGTCATGAAGGTTGACAACAAGGAAGACGGATTACCAGTATTTGTGGATGGTGGTGAAGAAAAACTTAAGCAATTAGTGTCAAAAGAATATAATATACCGTTAGAGAGACTTAAATATCAATGGGAATTACCAATAAACCAAGACGAGAAATTTAAGTACGATGTAATTGTACTACAAACAGGTGATAGTGATATAGGTGCTCAAAGAATGGACGTTCACAAGACATTTTTATTAATACATTAATATGAAAGATTTAATTAAAAAACTACTAAAAGAAGCTACAAGTAAAAAAGAAAAATACGAGTATCAAGTAAGATATATAGACGGGTTAATTTTTTATAAAAGAAAAGTTGGTGAAGAAATATGGTCATTCATTAGTGATGAAGAATTTTCCAAAGAAGCGCCTGGTAATGAATTGATAAAGTTTGATGACAAATGAAACACTTAATCAAAAAATTACTTAGGGAAGGGCTACTAAATGAAAACTCTTGCGATATATTTAAACTAGAGACTGGCCTAGATATTTATGACACTATGTTAGAAAAGCCATTATATTGTTTAGTTAATAAGTGGTTTATAGCTAAAATAGTCTACATGTCCCCTGAGGAATATTTAAGTGTTGTTGCTAGCGGTTTTGGAAATCAGCTAGAAGACCAAATTGAATGGGTTAAAAAGAGTCCTGAAAAAGTTAAAGAACTGATGGATAAGATGAAGAATGGAACAAAAATAGATATGGTCCATTATCAAAAAGATACCGAGAATCAAGAAGGTCGTCATAGAGCTTATGCTGCATGGAAATTAGATTGTGATAAAATCCCTGTACTTGAAATAAGTGAAATTGATGAAGAAAAAAGAGACGAAATAGTTATAAAGTTAGGTAATAAATCGTTCGAAGAAGTTAATAGTATATTTAAAGAGGAGGGATACCTTGAAGGTATAACTATGTTAGGGTATAATACCATGAAAAGAATATACAATCAGTTAGTCTAACTGAATACCGCTCTTTATCATAAAAAAAGTCACTCAATTAAACTTATTTTTTTACAACTTTAAACGTTTTTTACAATATTTATATATAAATACCTTATATTATGGATAAGAACATGTTAAACGAATTTAGAAGATTATCTGGTCAAGATAATATAAATGAAAATACAAACTATAAAGAAGTCGCTCAAGAAATAAATAACTCAATTTTAAAAATTGATGAAAATTTAGATGTTGAAAATTTTGCACTTGCTGTTGGCGAGATACTAAAAGAAGAGTATGGTTCACACAATTACAAAACATTTAAAAAAACATTAGATAAAGTTTTAGGTTCTTCTAAAGATTGGTTAGACTTAGAATCGCATCCATATAAAGAAATTAATGAAAATGATTTTATTCCAGGGGTTAGTGATAGTGATTATGGATTGGCAGCTAATGTCGCTATAGCCCAATTAAGTAAAGAACTTAAGGGTAGTGATGAAGAGGCTAAAAAGAAAAAGATTGATATCCTTTATAATACAATACTCCATAATAAAGATGTAGTAAGTATAATTAATAAATTAGAAAAACCAGAGGTTATTCATATGATTGAAATACTTAAGGAAAACCCTAAAGAACTTAAAAGATTAATAAATAATATTTAAATAGATAATTAGATTATGAGAAGGTTTGATAAAAAACAAAACATGATTAAGGTTAATCTTTTAGCTGAACAAAGATATTTCCAGTCCAAGGGGTTACTAAAGGAAGATGAAAATTTAACTGAGGTGAATTATGAAGATTTAAAACAACCAAAGGATGGTAAATGGATTGATGCTGAAGATATAGTTAAAAATCCAGAAAATTACCCAAATGTAAATGACGGGTTAGTTTGGGTACATACCAATAGGCATAACGCAAATTTAGGTAGTAATGGTGGTGTAGGTTTATACCCAGCAAAATCTAACGGTAAAAGAGCTTCAGGTACATTAAGAGATAAAGACAAGGTTAATGTTCATACAAACGAAATAAGTTTAGCTGGACCAATAACATTTGAAACAAAGAAAAAAGTACACTATAACACTAAATCGGGTAGCGACAGAACAGTTCACGCTGGGTTTAGCGGTAAAGTAATAGAGACAAACCCATCAAGCGGTGCAGTGCCAGCAGCATACGTACCACCATTTAATGAGTTGTCTAATGAATATAAGATTGATATGCCACCATATTTCTTTCCAGTAGAAGATTTTAAAAAACCTTTTAAAAATAGGCAAATAATAAGTGCTGATAGTGCTTATTTTATGATGAAACCAGACGGAAAATGGAGAATGTCTGCGACCAACCCAAAGTATAAGATATGGTCTAAAGAAGAATACTTAGCTGAATTTGAGGAAATTGCTGACTCTAACGCACCAGAGGGTATTACTTTAAGGGGATACTTAGATT
>CERN01014618.1_pt1 | contig 13823 bp, 21 predicted proteins | sample 530761 | NCBI WGS metagenome assembly CERN01 (sample SAMEA2620947, study PRJEB7988) | marine metagenome | isolation source: saline water (ENVO:00002010), including | reverse complement strand
CAGCAACCAGTGTCCCTACATTATACACCCCACTGAGAACTCTGGGAGCCCACATTGTTGCTGGAATGTTTTCTGGATCTACAATTAATGGAAGATCTTCCTTCTCTCCCAAATAAGTCTTAGGGTCAGATAAGATTCTAGCTTCGTTTGGTGGAGTAAAGGTAAAATCTAATGGATTGAAGTAAACACGATATGAAGAAAATTCTCCCCTATTAAGTGAATTACTAAGATCTACAGCTTTGTTTTCTTTGAAGTCAAGTATTCCAGTGGCATTAGTACCTTCATACTGATTTCTCATATCCTGTCTATAATAATATTTCTGTACAGTTGCTTTATTTTCTATGGCAAATTTAATCAAACCATCGATAGATCTAAAATTAAATCCTCTTTTTGTTTGCCAAAAGAAGAATCCTGCGGATTTACTTTTAGAATCAACAGGAATTGCTTTTGATGCTAATTGCATTGCCCATGTGAAAGGCTTTCTCATATTACCAAAGAAAGGATATATATTCTCTGTTTTCTCAAAGTTAACTGGTTGCAGAGGTTCTACTAGTCCAATGATTTCTGCCAAACACTGATCTATAGTCCTATCAACATACTTTCTGGTAACTCTACACTGATCATTTGTGATACTTTCTCGTGACACCAGGTGCAACATAAAGAATTCACCTTGTCTATCATTAATATGATTGGTTACTTTATCAACATACATTACATATTCAAAAAGACCTCCTTTGCCTATTAAACTATCAACTGGAGTTTTGATCTTAAAATTTACTCTTTCGCCACCCTTGATAGGAAGTCCATAATATAATCCTTGCCCATCAACAGTATTACCAGTATTTGAAATTTGAATAATGGCAGTTGTCACTGGAGAGTATAGATCTTCATAGTACTGAAAATCAATAACGCCACCAATAATAGACACTACTTTTTTATTATCACTTGATGTGATCGTAAATTCTTGATATACAGATGCTCCAGTTACTGCAGACATTATGTGAATTTCCTATTGAGATTCTTTAAAATTTTTATATAATCTGGGTTATAACCTGCATATGCAGCAGTAAATTCGTTTGATTCTTCAGCAGAGGTGTTTTCCTTGGAAGACTTTTCACTATCAATATTTAGAGATGCAAGTGAGAATGGAACTATTAACGAATCTCCTTGTGTTGTTTGATAAGAAGGTAACATTGATGGTGGTTTCTCCATACCTTTCAATTCCGAAACAAGTCTCCTAGGTGGACCAACAACTTCTCCAGTAAAGGGAGCACTGCCAGGGAATCCATATTCCATGGGATTAATTGCATTCCTTCTAGGATATCCAGTAATACCTTCTGCTTTACCAAGTTCCCAATGCAAGTGTGGTCCACTAGATCTTCCAGTTGATCCTACTCTACCAATAACATCTCCTGGCTTAACCTTATCACCTCTATTATATGGAGTCGGTTCCAACATGTGTCCATAAAAATGCTCTAGTCCATTTGCATCCATGAACACAACATAGTTACCATAATTTTTTTCAAAATTCTTATCAGTGATAGTAGAATCTGAGGGAACCGTAAGCGCAGAACCAGACTCCGCAGGGATATCTAATCCCATATGATTTCTTCCAGCACCAATACCATCTCCTATGGCAAATCCAGGAGGTTTTTTGCCAGTATCTTGGAATATTAATCCAGATGTTTGTGGTTCTACTCCAGGAGAAGGTGCAGGTCGTTGAGATTGAGCAGGTGCTTCTATTGGAGGTTGAGTTGTTACTGGTGGGGGAGTTTCCAAAATTTCATTTACCCTGTTGTCATATTGATTTTGAGTTATTTCTCCAGAATCTAATTGACTCTTTGCTTCTTCTAGTTGTTCTGTTTGTTCACTTGATCTTGTTGGTGCTAGTGGTGTTGTTGGTTGTGGATCAAGAGGTTCTAATCCTAACTTTTGTCTGGCATCACGAATTTCTTGTTCACTTTGTTCTTTTAAATCCTCTAGGTCTTCAATTGATTGTTTAAATGTGGTGTCTATGTCCACATTCAATTGATTGAATGAGTCTGTGAGTTTTTCAAATTCTTTGGTTACCTCTCTTTCACTAGTAAAAATCTTACCAGATATTAAATCTCTACTCAATGCTGCTGCAGTGTTGTATATCCCATCCATGACTGCAGTCACACTATTGATAATTTTGACAAAATTATTTTTCAAGTTAACAACAAAATTAGTTACATCCTCAATAATTACCACAACTGTGGGTAGATTATTAATTAACCAGTCAAGGATGACCCAACCAGCGGCTTTCAACAACCCAGAGAATAAACTCTTAGATCCTTTTACGGCAGCATCAATTCCACCTTTAATAAAATTATTTGGTTGTTTTGCTTCTATAATTTTTTCCTTGCCTTTCGTTCTAGCAGTATCTGCTTCTAATCTATCGAGTCCTAATTTTGTATTGTCTCTAATTTTATTCTTTCTGATATCTTGACCAAGTGATTTCCTAATACCCTGTGTGGTCTGCCTAACAGAAAGCAGACCAACATCAACGATATTTAATGCTTCATTGGTGGGGATTAATTTCATTAGCTATACATAGAGAATGCAAAAGCAAGATGATCATTAAAAGGATTAGATGTTTCTATGATAGGAAATGAAGTTGCCGATGGAGTGGACGCAACTGGTTCCTCAGTAGGAATACCTCGGTCATCAATTGGAATAACAGTTACCAATGGATTAGATGTACTTTCTTCTATATTACGAAAATTCCTAGAGACTGGTTCAAGTTTAATTCCTAGTTTGTTGTCATCAATATCAATTATCTGTGCTGGTTTTATGTTTGTTGGTGTATTTGATTCTGGTATTTGCTCTACAGAGGTATTAGAAGTTGCATTAGTTGGACTGCTAGATGTTTTACCCAGATCTTTTTCTAGTCTTTCAACCAATCCATCCAAATCTTTTAATCTACCAGGATCAGCATCTCCAGCACGAATTCTAATTCCAGTTTGATCCTCAAACAATGGAATATCAAGAGTCGAAGCATTGAACATAGCTGGGTTAGATAAATCTACTCTAGCATTGAAGAATTTCTGAGCATCGTTTGACAGTTTATCTCTCAACGATCTAACAAAATTCATAGATTTAACAATCTGCTGCTTTAAAACTGCAAGACTATCAAACTTCCGTTTATCAGCAGCAGATAGTTCATCATAACCACCACTAGCTGTAAGTGCTGCTTCTACCTCTTTCTCTAGTTGATCATATTTGTCATCATATAATTTTACTTTTTTAATAGCAGCAGTAATATCATTAAATATCTTCAGATCATCCTCAGTTAAACTCTCTTTTAACAGATAATCAAATTCTCCTGATTCAACTGACCTCTCATTCGCCTCAATTTCATTAAGAAGAGCACCACCAGGGGTGAGAGCTCTATCAAACAGATTTGGTTTTGCTAATCTAGGTTCCTTTAACAACAACTGTGCTTTTTGATTCGCAAGATATCTCATTGCTGCTTCTTTGCCCTCGCTAGCCATGATGTCCATGACACCCTGCGTATAGGACTCATAACTAGATCGACCGCCACTAAGTCTATCATTTCTAAGGATATCATAAAGTTGGATTCCAGCCCCTATCGCTAAAGCACCTAGCATTACATAGGGATTTGCCAATAGTCCAAGTAACTTTGGAAGGTTAAGCAACATTGATGTAAGAACACCACTGATTGCTCCAGTAATAGCACCAATACCACCATTCAGAGCAAGTGCAATACCACCAGCGATTGCTAATCCTTTAATGATGTCATTCTTTATTTTTTCAAATGCTTCATTATCACCTTCTGACCATGCTTCCAAAGCATCTATTCCCTTTATTCCCAACCATCCTAAGAACATAGCCTCAAGGGCTTTCATCAACCTACCAAAAGGACCATCTACTTTTTTCTTGAGAGACTTAAGAGGTTTGAGTAATCCCTGCTTAATAGAAGATTCAAGAAAGTTTTCTTTGGTTCCCTTCTTTAATTCATCAGCAGATTTTCTTTTCTGCTGAATTTCCTGCTTATCTTCCTGTGCATCTTGAGCACTTCTTTGCCCAATTAGATCTGCAATTGCACCCAAATTTCTTTGGATTGCAAAAATATTTTTATTTAAAGAATTAAATTGCTTTACAGTTAAATTACCCTCAGGAACTCCAGGGTTGTCCACTCTACCCTCGGGAGTTCCTTCTTTTCCTGGTGGAAGTAGTTTTGTGGGATCAATAACCATTAGATTGCTGTGCTTTTAAATTCTGTTCTTCGATGAATTGCTCCAATAAACTAAGATAAATGTCCCTTTCCCAAGGGATCATGTTTTCAATATCACTCAGAGAGTATTTATGATGTTGCATGAGGGCGAAATTTACTTTGTAGTAAGCGACAATATCCTCATGCAGCATCGCTAACTGAAAAAAGATGCTAATCCCTCAAGTACAACCTCATTTTCTACACCAGTATTTGGGTTTTCATACTTGACAGTGTGAGAAAGTTTGGGCATTGTATTGAAGAAATGTTCAATCTCTTTGAACTGAGACGAATTTAGTTGTTCAACAAATTCAACCCATTCCTTTTTAGGAGTATCCTTTGATTCCCATGTCTCTTCATCTGAATAAATCATGTCAATGCATGATGCAATAACATCAAAAGAAGATTGTAGGTCAAGTCCATCTCCAAAGTTTTGAGTGATGAATTCACCCAAAGATGGATACTTCATCCTGAGAGTTAAAGTATCATCTAGTTTGATATCAGATTTGTGCTCAGGATAATCAACTACCTTAATTTCATCAATAAAGATAGTCAAAGGAACCTTAGTTTCCCCATCATCTTGACAGGTGACAATGACATCAATAGATTCACCTACAGATTTGCCACGAACATTTAAGAAGAGATATTCAATATCAAATGTGGAAAGTTCATTTACTTTCACACCACGAGTGATAATGCATGCTGAGAGAACATCTTTGATTGCCCTTGCAATCTGCTCGATGTCTTCACTTTCCATTGCCAGAACAAGAACTTTCTCTTCTTTAACTAGAAATGGACGATACTTAATTTTTTTCTTAGTGGACGGAATAATCAACTCAAATGTAGGAGTTGCAATTTTTGGTAAAGCCATAATGATTGATGAGTGTTTTTATTTATTATGATCCTTGATAAGGAATTACATCAAGTCGAATAGCACCACCAGAGGAAGGAGGCAAGTCAGAGTCAACTTTTCCAGAAGTAGCACCATCTCCTCTAGGTTTTGATGAGTATTCAAAATCTCCAGGATTAAATTTGTAATCGAAACTAAGGTCAATATCAGGAACATAATTAGGTAATGTTCTTTGATCAGATTTAGCATCTAAACTACTAATACTGCCAAGGACATAACGGTCATAAGAGAATGTGATTGTTACCTCTAGAATTCTGTTGTTGGCATAATCTACAGCAGATGGAACAATGTTAGTCGGGAATGCATTGATAAAGGTATAGTCTACCTTTTGAAAGTGATCTTTGTCAAATTTTGTTATTCCCATTTGACTACATTTGTAGTTGTCGGGAAAGATCATTCTATTATAGTATGCTTTCTTATCTCTGGATACCTCTCCACCACTTGCAATAAATTCTTGCCACAGTTGGAAGAATTTTAATACTTTATATTGTTTATCCACAATAAATGTGAATGAACTGTCAGTAAAGACTCTGGTGTGAGCATATTTTTGGGTGATACCCATATAATTGCCCTTGATCTGAGCCGTAGCAAAGGCAGCACCAGGAAGTTCTGCTCCTTTACATAACAGACTCAGTTCTCTACTCAGAAAATATCTTGACAGTAATGGTTCTTTTTGTTGAATAAAACTCAACAACCCAGAGGGAAATGCCAAGAGTTGAAACTCAAAATGATTAGTTGTTGCCACATTAGTGAACAACGATCTAATCTCTTCTGTGGTTCTTTTCCTGGGGTAATCTCGTCGTGGCACGCTAAATACCTAAGGTTAAATGTTTATAATGGCATACAAAGGTAAATTTCAACCTAGCAATATTGAAAAATATCGAGGAAACCATCGTAACATTATTTATCGCAGTTTATGGGAACGAAAGTTCATGGTTTACTGTGATAGGAATGAAAACATCCTTGAATGGGGTAGTGAAGAGATTGTTATCCCATATAGATCACCTTTAGATGGTAAAATCCATAGATACTTTCCCGATTTTTATATTAAAGTTCGCGAAAACAACGGAAGTGTCCAGCGATATATTATAGAAGTAAAACCAAAGAAGCAGTGCATCGAACCTAAGGTACAAAAGCAACGAACTAAAACATATATTCGTGAAGTTGCTGAGTATGCTAAGAATCAAGCAAAATGGAAAGCTGCTAAGGATTACTGTGAGGATAGATTATTTCAATTTAAGATCTTAACAGAAGACAATCTAGGTGTATGAGCAGGTTACAACCAATTGTAGATAATTTTACTGGCCTTGAAGGACCAGATAATATTTTTATGAGTATGATGGAGGTATTGGATAACTTAGAAATTATTCCTGAGGGTGGGAAGTTTTACACTTTTATATACAAAGCAAAAACACCTAATATAAGATATGACGAGTTCCCACTAATTGCATGTATCGGTGTAGAGAAGTGGGGTTTTATTGGATTTAATTTTCACTGGAATTTGACAAGAAACTACACTTGGGAAGAGGTTCAAAGTCAACTATATGTTATTGAGGCAAATGAACTAGAAGATGCCAGATCTTTATCATACGCAAAATTCTCAATGTCCTCATAAATAGGAAATAAAAAGAATGTATAAGAATTCTTCAAAATTATTGAGATATCCGTTGGATGTGATCGATTCCACGACGGATTATATGTTCTTAGAGGTTCTTGAGTACAAACCTGGCGGATTGCCAACTTTAGCTGGTGGAGGAGGTGCAGGTGCTGCAACAGCAAGTAGTAGTGTCTTTGGTTTTAAAAAGAGTGCAAAGAGCAGTATAGTTTTACCAGTTCCAAATACAGTTTCAACTGTAAATAGAACTGGTTGGGGAGAATCTAAACTATCTGCACTTGCTGGTACTGGACTTGCAGCAGCAGGCATAGGAATGAATAAATTAACAGGTCAGGGAGACCAAGATTTAGAGACATTTATAAGAAGTCAAATCCCCACTACTAAGGGTGGATTTGATGTATATCGAAATTTTGTAAGATCTAAAGCTTCAGTCGCTATAGTTAATGCAGTAGCAGGATCATCAATTTCTTTAAATGATGTTTTAGGTAGAACCTCTGGTCAAATTGTCAACCAAAATGTTGAACTGTTGTTTAACAGTGTTAGTCTTAGACCATTTGGATTTAACTGGGACTTGACTCCTAGAAATAAGAACGAATCTCAAGCAGTACTGCAGATCATAAAAACTTTAAAGATAGCATCTGCAGCGAAGAGAGAATTAGGCGCAAATGGTTTTCTACAAGCACCAGATGTATTCAGGTTATCTTACAAAAAAGGTATCGATGACCAGAAATTTCTAAATAAATTTAAGATCTGTGCCCTGACAAGTGTTGGTGTAGATTACACTGGGTCTGGAATTCACGCAACATATGATGATGGCACTCCAGTTCATTACAGACTAAACTTATCGTTTACTGAACTTGAACCAGTTTACGCTGATGATTATGACCAAGTAGATGCTGACGAGGCAGGTTTCTAATGTCAAACTCATATTTCAGTCTTTTACCAAATTTTCAATACATCAATCCAAATAGAGTTGGTGGTAGAAAGAAACAATATGTAGAAGTAAAGAATCTCTTTCTTCGTATGAAGATCAGAGACTCTGTATTTTTTAACGCAACTAATTTTAGAAAGTACAATATTGAGGATGGTCAAAGACCTGATAATGTTTCTCAAGTATTGTATGGAGATCCAAATTTTGATTGGGTTGTTCTTCTGACTGCTAACATTATCAATGTTAGAGACGAATGGCCTCTGTCTAGTAGATTACTATATGATGTAATGTATGACAAATATCAAGAGAATTTAAATGCCACTCGTCAATACGAAACAAAGGAAATAAGAGACTCTAATGGTAGACTTCTGATGCCTGGTGGTCAGGTTGTTGATCAAAGTTTTAGAATCAACGATCCAGAAAATCCTGGGCAACTTGTAAACCCAACTGTGGCAGTTTCTAACTGGTTAGTTGAGGTAAGAAAAAACAATAAAAAAAGAACGATTAATGTACTGAGGAAACAGTACCTTACATCGTTCGTTAATGAGGCAAGAGATCTCTTGCAATATCAGGAGTCTTCTCAGTTTAGCACTAAACTCAGGCAAAAAATTGCTTTTGAGAATAAGAACTAGATAAGACTCAATAAACCGTTAACGCTTTTCTTAGCGTTGATATCGGAATATGGAACTGCGGGATTATCGATGAGATCAGGAGACTGGCCTCTCATGTTGGCTACTCTCGTTATCTCCTCGTTTTCCTTCTCGTTTGCTAGATAACGACTTTCCAGGATCTGTGTCGTTATCACTTTTGCACTTGCAATCTCCACATCCACAGCTGAACTTGAGTGGTTGTACTTCCATGCGTTTCTGAATACTGTTGTGGGCAACTCAGTGTGAGAAATCAAAGAGTATTCTGCAGCGGGTACATCCTTTGCGATAATATCGGCATCGGATAGTACACACTGATCTGATGGAATGACGACATTGCAATAGCCATCATCTCCATTATAAACAATTACTTTATTGCGTGACATTTATCAAGCAGCAGCAACTACAATATTTTGAGCGGATGAGAATCTGTGCTTAATTCTTGCTTCTGCCATAGAAGCAGATTCAGCGAAAATCTCTACCCTTTTAGTATTTGTATTATCACCATCATCAAAGGTGACAACATATCTAGTGCCAGTGAAAGCCATCGTTGAAAATGTAAAAACTACAAAAGGGAGGTTTCCCTCCCCAATATTTATATCATTCTTCAGCGAGACGCTGGAAGTATGCTAGAGCATCATCTTCACTCTCTTGAGGACTCATCTGCGGAGCAGAAGAACTGGCAGAGAGAGTAATGTCAGGATCGTTAAAAGACCCACGACCTTCAGACTCATCTTCAAAAGATTCATCAACAACAGGTGCCTTAGGAGTTGCAGTTCCAAGGACATAGTTGAGACGCTTCTTCAGATCCTCATAGGACTTAAATTGTGAAGGATCAACAATCTCGGAGAGAGAATATTCTTTCTTCCAGATTGCTTCCATTGCGTCATCATCATCCAGAAGCGGTGCTTGACGAGCAAACTCAGAACTGTCATAGTTCCAGTAACCAGCGACTTTCTTGATCTTGATCTTAAAGTCTGCACCTGCCCAGAAATCAAATGGGTTGATTGGTTCTTCATCTTCAAACTCAGGTTGCATAGCAGCCATAACTTTGTCGAAGATCTTCTTACCAAACTTATAAAGGAATACTTTACCTTCGTTGTCAGGATTTGCTTTGTCCTGTACAACATAGATGTTGGAATAGTAAGACAGTTTACGCTTCTGATCGCGAGCAATTGCCTTATCAGATTCTACACCACTGTTCCAAAGACTCGTATTGAGTTCGGATACAGGATCCTTACCACCATTGGTAGTAAGAGAATTTTCGATATACCACCCACCAGGGCCTTTGAAGGCATGGGAGTACATTTTTGCCCACGGAAGGTCTTCACCATCGGGAGCAGGAAGGAAACGGACAACTGCATATCCATTACCAGCTTTATCGACCTCTGGTTTCCAGAGACGATCATCAGAAGATCCACCCCCCTTATTGGTTTTCTCAACTTCCCTGACCAGTTTAGCGGTGAGGGATCCTAGGGAGGACTGTTTCTTGAGTGATGCAAATGACATTAGATTTGGCCTGTGATTGGATTTGGCTTGTGTTCGGGTCTATTATAGGGCGGACCCACGCCCTGTGTCAAGAAATCTGTTCTCTGACTTTTGTGAGGGTCTTCTGCATATTAGCAAAAAGAACACCACAGTCAACATCCTTAGGGAATCCCATCAGGATAGCAGATCTGCGAACACTCTCACGCATTTCTTGTGCGCGAGGGTCGTCAGAGAGTGACATTCTTGTGTAGAGAATTCTCTGCTTCTCAAGGAGAAGGTCAAGTTTGTCAATGTGCTCAATTTTATCTTCGCGATCTAATTTATCAAACGAAAACACTTCAGTATAAATTTCTTCCTGAAGTTCATTAATTTCTTGAATTTCTTCTTGTACTAGTTCTGAATCGAAGAAGTCTGACATCATTTCTCTCTGCCTGGCTTTATTTAGAGCGGTAACTTTGCTCTAGTGGTCTTTTTCATAAAATTAAGATCCTGAGCATCGCGCTTCAGTTTCTCCTTTAAAGGTTTAGAAATTAGTTTATTAATAGAATCTACTTCTATACTATTTTCTTCACAAAAAAGAACAATTGCCTCAATGTAATTAATCTTTTCTTTTAGTACGAGAGATTCAATCTCCAAAGAAAACTTTGCGGCATTCATAAATTTTTTGCCCAAAGCTTTTGTTAGTTCATTTTCCATTTAAGTGATACTCTGCGAAGTTTCTGATGTATTTGGTAAGTAACTTCATGTACTTAAGTTTATCATATTCCTCATACACTTTGCAATCCCCATTTTCACATGCCATTATAATAACAAATTTCTTAACGGGTGTGCCAGTGAGTTCATAGTACATGCAAGCATAAGCAGCACATTGGACAAAGTAACCTTCAATCCACGCTAGTGGTTTTGGTTTTGCCGATGTCTTAAAGTCAATAACTGCTAATTCTCCCTCATACTCAGCGATACAGTCTACAGTGCCAGCAACGCCCAGTTGCTCACTGTAGAGTGATCCTTCTAGAGTGTGAATGTTATTGATTTTGTTTAGATCGGGTTTAGCAATCTTAAACAGAAAATCAGGAAGAGGCTTTACCTTGGGGAGATTGTTATTCTTAAGGTAATTCTCTGTAAGCGTGTGCATATCAGTGCCACGACTCGTAGCAAGTCTGGTCTTTAGATTTGCTGCCTCTTCTCCAACTCTTTTACGCCACTTGACGAAGATTTCTCTATTATAAAAACTAATAATAGAGGTAATGGATACCATCTTTGTATTAGGAGTTTCATAATATCTTACACCATCAATGGTGTTTCTCTCTAAACGAGGGAGTTCAATTTCAAGATGATTAAACATTACATACCGAGTGCCAATTTAGTAGCGAGATATTCTTTACAAAGACCAGAACGAACGATGTCATCCACACCGAATTCAATAGTAGCGAATGATGGCATTTGTTCCAGGATCTTCATGAAATCCAAGATACCATTACGCTCATAAGTTTTGGTTAGGTCAGTTTGGGTAGCATCACCACAGAAGTGGATCTTAGTATTCTCACCTACCCTTGTGATTATACTATCTAATTCATGAAAATTCAAGTTTTGACACTCATCAACGATAACAATTGCGTCATCAAGAGTGGTTCCACGGATGAATGAGGTAGACCAGAATGAGATAGTTTCTTGTGATTTGAGATTACCATACAGCATCTCAAAATCTGCTGCTGTAGGCATCTCAAACATATACTTCACCATATTCTTATAAGGAATTTGGTAAAGGGCAGACTTATCCTCATGGTCTCCAGGAAGAAAACCAATCTCTCTAGTAGAGACTAAAGAACGGACAATGTATATTTTTTGGAAAGGGGAATATTCGTCAAGAACATCCTTAAGCGCGTTGTACAGAACGATAAAGGTTTTACCTGTACCTGCTGCACCATAGGCAAAGATATTCTTTCCTTCAGAGTAGTCCTTAAATAAAATATTTTGATTATCCGTTAGAGGTTGAATATCAACAAGAAAATCAGTGTTGATTGGTTTCTTCCTTCTCATCTGCTTAGCAGTCAATCCAGCGCCGACTGGTTCGGACTTTCTCTTTCTAGGCATAAGGTTAATCGAGGGTTAGTTTTTGGCGGTTTTGACCCGTTTTTTCTGCATTACGCAGGACTTCATTCCATCCAGGTTTGGAAATACGGAGTTTGTCTTTCCATTCACCAACCTCTCCAGGAGAGGGGCATGTAGAAGGATCAGACCAATCTCTCTTCCAATCTGGATTGTCTTCGCACCACTGAGGCCAATCGTGAACACTAAGAACTACTTCTTTTTGCTCACCAGTGTTTTTGTTAACTATAGGGTAGGTAGCCATAACAATAATTTACACAAATTTATTTATCAGCACCAATCCATCGCCTTTCCGACAGTAGGATACTGCTCGCAGAAGATAACTTTTGCTTGATTAGCAATATCCATGTGTTCTGCCTGAGTGCCATTGGCGCTTCTAAGGGCGATATAATGGATCCAGGAGCGACATGAGCCTGTCATGTAGATTCTGGTAGGTACGGCGAGGGGAAGCACCATCCTGGCGCATTCCTTGGCAATTCCCTTGTCTAACATAGTCTTGTACAGATCAAGACCTTCATCAAAATACCTCTGCATGGCCATCTCAAATTGTTGATTAACAAAAGGATCAACATCATCGATAGAGTTTTGACGATTCTTAGTATCTTGTCTGCGAAGTTTTGGTAAAGGAATACTTTTTGACAGCAAGGTAGAATCAGCATACCGTTGAGAAAACTCTTGATATGTGAAACTACGGTGCCTCAAGATTTGAGCCGCGATTGCCCTAGAAGTTTCAATTTCTAGGGTCATATATGCTTGCTCAAACACTGACCAGTGACCATGTTTAATACAATATTTCAACAATCCTTCAAAACTAGGATTATCCTGATTTTTTGGATTTGATACTCTGGCGATATACGCCATTGTTTCTTCAGGATTCGGAGTCGCTTGCAGCAGTGTCACTTGTTCCATTCATTCCTCTCATGTGTTTTAATTTCAATCCTTTCTTGGCGCGTTTTCTCGCCTTCCTCATGTATAGCAATTCTGCTTCTGAATATAACCAGGGTTGTTTAAGTGCCTCCTTGGTTAGACGAATCGTATCTTTCATCCGCATAATAGACCTCGTAATACTTAATAATTCCGTGTGTGATCATATTTCCTTGGGATACCCAATCATGGGCACACGCATATATGCTCTGGTTTGAATATTTAGGGGAACCATCAGAATTCAAGTCACTACCGTAACGCTTCAGTAAGAGTGCCAAAGACTTCTCTCTGACCTCCATTTTTTCGGGAGTATATCTCCAATCAGTCTGGATATCCGTCATCGTCTCCTTCTCCAAAATATTCTACTGGATCATCATAATTTTCACGCTTATCTACATAAGCGTCTTTGTCTGCAAAAACTTCTGATTCTAATTCTAGAATCAATGCTTTAAGGGTCCGAACCAGACCTTTCAAAACTACTCTATCCATAAAATTTTCGTTTCAACCATTTTACATAAAAAAAGGAGGAGCGTCAAGCCCCTCCCCGATTATATGTAAGCGTGATCACTTTGTGTAAGTTTCACCGCGATAGCAAAATGTACCGTGAGTGTCCTTACTCTCAACACAGCGAGTATCATACTTCACACCACGATAGGTAGTGTGAGAGATCTGCGCGTCATGCAATGCAGAAGACTTTTGGATCTGCTTGCGAATGAGGTTAAGTGTGTTCATTTGTTTACTCCTAAAGTAGTTGGATTTTTAGGTCCGTTCCTTTAGTCGTTTGCGTCCCAATAGCAGTATGGTGTTGATTCCTTTACGGTTTCAACTAACTCAACTTTTACCTCATGAGGAATATTCTCATTTGCTTTCATCCTCAGCATAATAGCATCGGCATCAGCACAGGCAATAGTTGAATATAGTAATATATCTACCATGGGATGAAC
>CERN01013075.1_pt1 | contig 13851 bp, 27 predicted proteins | sample 530761 | NCBI WGS metagenome assembly CERN01 (sample SAMEA2620947, study PRJEB7988) | marine metagenome | isolation source: saline water (ENVO:00002010), including | reverse complement strand
TTCTTTCTTTGTTCCTTTCTTGTATGCTTTATATATATACTTTCTTTATAGTGTTTTTATAGATTTACTATTAATCACCGTATTTTTTTACCTTTTCAAACCCCTATAAACACTGGGCTTTTAAATTTTTTTTATTTTTTTTGTAACCTTTTTTGGTTTGCACCCGTTACACTACCAAACAACAACAAAAGAGTTGAAGTTTTAAAAGTTCTTTTTTTCTTTCGATACATTTATAAAAGGTTTATACCTTAATACATGCAAAGTTGAGCCCGTAAGCTCTCTAAATCACCGAATTTCAAGCTATATGCACTAACCAACGTTAGGAAATTAGAGGAAAGCAAAAAAAAGTATTAAATTTTGTAACCTTTTCAAATTTGTACCGTTAGACTACATAGAACAAACAAACAACTATTATAAACCAAATCAAAACAAGACTGCGAAAGCACTTTTAGGCTAGTCACCTATGCAAACGGGAGTAGATTGTACCCCATAATAAGCAATCAAGTCACAGTTATTAGTTTCTGACTATAATCTGAAAACTATGAGGAAGCAAAAGTATACGCCACTCTGCGGAGACATGAGGAATGGTATACCCTAACTTAAACGCCCAATCGGGAAACATAGCAAAGTTAGTGCAATAAAGCGATAACATAGACTGCACTTGGGAAAGTGTCTATGCGTAACAACGGAGTAGAAGAATAGCAACAGCTCTCCGTTAGGAATTAAAGGCTAAATACGTTCAATCACCGAATATCAAAACGGTAGAACGTGAATTTTCACCATTAACAAATATTAGTTTGAATAGCAATAGTGCTGTAGATTAAACTAAACAAGCATCAAGTCCATTCGTTTGGGTTTGGTGCTCTAAGGCGTTATGCCAATTATTAATCACCGTAAACCATAGAAAAATGAAAAGGGAATCAAGAGTAATCAGAATCGAAGGACAAATAGAGATAATAGGTATCTTTATAAACGGAGTATTAACTAGCACATTGCGTAGACGTATATTTGCTTAAAACCATAGAAAAATGAAAAATGTACTAAAAGGTAATGACTGGCATGAGTTCTTAATACAAAATCAATTCACCAATAGACTGCAAATAGATCTATACAGATGCACCCACAAACATCAAGCTATTTATTTTCTAAATGGATATTACTTTAGTTTTAGTATTCATAGGGGATATAAGAATTTAACATCATTGAAAAGATTATTGTAACCTTTTTAACTAATCACCGTAATAGAATATAAACAAACAAACACCATAGAAAAATGAAAGAATTAAAATTGAATCAAATCGGAATAGTATTGTTCGTAGCTTTAACTACATATGTAGCAATAAATTTAACAACTTATGGCTGGATAGTATCTTCAGCATCATTCGCTTTTTAGAATGAAATAAAATAGCATTAGTTTGGTACATCCATAAATAATATTGGAGAAAGGTTCGATTCCTTATTTTGCTACTATTAATCACCAAAACCATAGAAAAATGAATTATTTAGAAGGCAAAAGTTTCAAAACAGTAATTTTTAATTACGGAACAGAAAAGTATAAACATACGTTCAAAGTTAAAAATGAGGAATTTCTATTAAAGTTTACTCAAAACAATGTAGAATTTATTGTGCATTATGACCAACAAGGAAACACTATTGATGTGTTTACCGATAATTTAAATGAGCACGTTTACAGAAGATTAATAAAATAAACCTTGTAAAGTGTAACCTTTTTAATTAATCACCGTAATACAATATAAACAACTAAACCATAGAATTATGAGAATTATCAAGACTAAAATACCAAAAAATCTAACAGATTATTATGCTACTAACGGATTCCATATCGTAATCAACAAACACTATACTGCAACAGTTAGAAACCTACTAGACTTTGTATTATACCTCAATACTAGAGATAGAGATGATATAGATATGGATGTCTTTGGCGAGATAACCAATGTTGACCAAGAATCTAGGTCTGATTTCAAGTCAGGAATCTACGAATTAATTGCTGAGGTAAAAGGATTTGCAACCTTTTCAAACGGAGGAAACAAGCATAAGTTTATTGAATGCACAGATGGGGTTGAGACAATTAGTATAAAGACTAAAAATGGGAAGCAATTAACCATATGTGTAATGGAAGACTATGGAAATTGCATAGACATAAAGCTACATGAACAAGACAAATTTAATATAATAGGGTTTGACGAAGGAAGAACTCCCGTTCCTAACACAGAGGTAACTTTAACGACAATTTTACTTTAAAAACTATCACCGTAATATAAAACAAACAACTAAAAACCATAGAATTATGAAAAAAGTATTTTCAAGCAATGCAGACTGTATTCACACGTTTGCACAACGTAGCCAAGACGAAGGCAGAACACCCACTCACAGCGTATATTTTCATGGAGATAAGATATACTCCTACGGATCCCATTACCTGCTGGGTGAATTTATAAATAATGGCGAGGCTATTATAATAAATGACATAGGATATAGTAACTCAACTGCAAAGCATATAAATATTTTGTGGGGAGCAACACGACAGTATAAACAATTTGATGTAACACGTACAGATTTAGATACTGTCCACTGTACCGTTATTTCACATAAGAACTCATTAGCCAATGCTAGAAAACCCGAATTATATATCACCCCAATCTTACAATTATGGGAGTCATTAAACGAATTTCTGCAATATACCAAAGCTAAAAAATACAAGAGCAACAAAAAATACAAAGAGATAAAAGCTATTGTAACTGCTTTAAATGATAGTCCCGAAGAATATAAAGAGAAAATTAAATTAGCCAGTCAAAAGTTAGCTAAAGCACAAAAAAGAAAAGATGCTAGAAAGCTAAAAGAAAGATTAATCAAATTTAACTCCTATGAGATAGATTCTTTTAGAGTAGGTAATGAGGATTATTTAAGACTATCTGAAGACGGTACTAAAGTAGAAACAAGTCAAAGAGTATCTGTAAAAAGAGATAACGCAAAGCTACTGTATAAGATGATCGAAAGAGGTATTGACATACAAGGAAAGCATATAGAACACTACACCGTAACAAGTATAAACGGTACGCTAAAAATAGGATGTCATAATATTAATATTGACAGTATGCACAAAGTAGGTAAGCTATTATAACAAATAAAAACTAAACGATATGAAAAAGATGAAACATATTAATGAATCAATACAATGTTGCGACAATCCAGACCTGGATATTGATATATATGGCAGGACAGATGGTATTAGTTACGAGACATGGACTTGTACTAACTGCGAAACACACTACAACGTACCAATAGAAGTAATTAGATATTGGGATAATATAGAAAAAATAAACTAAAAATAAATTGAAATGATAAATACAGAGAAATTACTTAAAAAGATAAACGAGCAAAGTGTAAGTTGGGACACTTTAATGGATGTGATTGACAAAATTGAGTCTATTGAGTTAAATAGTGAAAATTATACGGATTATTTTGATGTTTGGATTATGCCAGATTGTGTTAGAATCAATAAACAAAGTGAAGAATCTCTACCACTAATCGTTGTAAACAAGTCTGAGGTTGTTGGCTCAATAGAACATGAGATATATCTATTTGAGGATAAAAAACAAGCTACAATAGATGCGTTATCTATTTTTCTGAAATGGTATAATTAGCATTACACACAACGGTTTGGCTATACCAGCTATTTATTAAATAAAAACTACAAAACTATGAACACAACAATCATTACAGAAGAAGTAACAATAGAACACCTTAAGAGTTACGCAGAGCAAACACTATATCGTATGTCTTTATTTGCAGACTACTCTCTTACACATAAAAAGAATGGTAAGGTAAATGAGTACCTAATAACTGCTGAAGTTAGAGGCCTGCAAGGTGGTAGTATATGGCTTGAAGTAGTAAGTGTAGAGTACGATAAGAGTAACGAGGAAACACTTATAGATGAAGCAGTAATAGACTTATTTGACTCAAACATAAGATAACCAACTAAAAACTAAACCATAGAAAAATGAAAATTAAATTTAAATGGCAAGAAGGTAATGAATACAAGTGGTTCAATACTTATGAAGAACTTGTAGATGAACTACGTAAAGGTAATGTAGATGAAGACAATGAATCATCTGATGATTTTCTTATCAACGAATCATACGAACTAGGTGAATGGGAATATGTAGGAGAATAAAAAAAACAAACAACTAAAAACCATAGAAAAATGAGAACAATAGAAACAAAAATTTACACGATAGAAGAACATCCAAACAGAGAATTATGCTACGAATGGATAAGAAATCATTGGCACGACCTAAACGAATATTCAGTTATGGAAGTAGCAGACAGTCTAAAAGCATTGCAAGAAGAGATAGGCGGTGATCTAGACTATGCAATTTCTTCTGTACCCGATAGAGGAGAGTTTATAAGATTCACAGACTATGACGAAGGATCATTATGGAGACTAGATAAACACGATTATCCGTTAACTGGAGTATGTTGGGATTATGATGTCATAGAAGGGATGAGAGAAAACAATCCAACACAAGTACTTAGCAGACTACATCAAGATACAGAATACTGTTACTCAGACGAAGGTCTATACGAATTGTGCGAATCAAATCAATACGAATTTACAGAAGAAGGTAATATATTTTAATCACCGAATTAAACGATTCTATGGTGGAAAGCCTGGAGATAACATCAAAGGGCGTTCCATATAGTTCACTATGTCACCTTTTAACCGCTTTTAAGAAACTTTAATACCAAAACAATACATTGGCATAGCTTAAAGAAAGTTATGCTCTTAAATCAAATAAAACCATAGATATGAAATATTTAATAGAAAATACTGAGAATCACACACTAGGAGAAATTAATGACTACTTTAAAAAAGAATTAATGCAAACTTCATTGAATAAAGACGATATAGTTGTTGATGATAAATTGAAAGTAAAACTAGGTATGGTGGAATTAGAGAGAATATTAGATGAAAATGATATGGCTAATTTTTATGAATTAGGATTAGGTGTAATTCATCTAAAGCATACAGGTCACACTATAGAAATAACTGACAACGAAATACAGAGTAGGTTTGAAGATGCTTACGAATGTATTATTAATGGTTGCAAAGGTTCTTAATTGCATATAACACAGAAATAAACAACTATAAACTAAACGACATGACACAAGAAGAATTAAAATCAAGAATTGAAGAACTAACAGACAAAATAGATTCTTATGAATTAGATGAGTCTGACTATTCAGAGCAATACGATGATATGTTAGATGATTGTTATGAAGGAGTATTTAACATACTCCCATCTAGAATCCTAAGTGAATGTGATCCAATAGCGTATGGAATTGGACTTACTGAATATGTAGATAGTATAGAACTTACCGAAGTAGATGAATACAACGATTTAGTTGAAGAACTAGAAGAACTGGAGGAAGAACTAGAAGGATTAGAAAATGATAGGCTAATCGACAGAATGCACAAAGCAAGTAATTAGAAAATGAAGATTAATCACCGTAGGTCACTGTACCGAATAAAACTAAAAATATGAAAATAGGAGATAGAGTAAAAGTAATACCAACAGAAGGTATTGGATACATAATCGACATGGGAACTGATAGCCTTGGAAAGTGGTATCGGACAGATGTTGACGGAACTAGAGAAGAACACGAATTAGAATTATTAACGAATAAAACTAGAGACATGAAAATAGACGTAAGAAGTAAAGAATCAGTATTTATAACTATTAACGGAGTTACTTATTATATTGATGATTCAACAAACGAACAAATAGTGGAAGTTGATAATGGAGAATATATAATAAACTACGTTCCCGATACCTACGCAGAGGGTGGAGAGATAGGAGAAGATGAAGATGGGAATAAGTATGAAATACTTTGGGGTAATGATAAGCCATTCAAAAGTGGAGATATGGCATATAATCCTATGTCGGGTATTGTTATGGAAGTTTATTTTGATGCAGATGATGAAAATGCAGATGATGAATATTATGTTCAAGAAACTTACGCACAAGTAAAAAAGCTATCACCATACCCATACGATGAAGGAGATGACTATTGGACAATCGAAGATAGTCAAGTAATATGGTCGTGTTGGGATGAGCAAAGCGAAGATATGCACGATGAGAACCCTACTAAAAAGTATTTTAATACGGATATAGATGCAGTGCGTTACGCAATAAGTAAGGGTATAAAAATAACAAGGATAGATAAACTAAACGGTGAGATATAATAACTAAAAACTAAACGATATGAAAAAGGTAATGAACAAAAAAGATTTTATTGACAAGCATATACTTCCAATGGAATCAAAAGAAACAATAATAGGATACCTACAAGGAGAGGTGGACTTTGATGAGAACTATCTGCAAGAGGTAGCAAACGAACACGAGGTTATAATAAACGAAGCCACACCAACTTGGATAGGCGTAGAGATACCAACAAATTTCGGGTATTACAGAATTTGCATTGGGCTCAAAGAAGATGACCATAACGAGGTTTCTTTTTGTAATGAAACAGACATTGAATACCACCAAAGAGATCCGAAAAACATTCCTAGCCCCTGGAATAATGATGGCAATTTGGTTGTTAGATATGGCGAAGATGCAAGAGTATTTGACGACAATCATGAACTAATTAAAAAATAAACAACTATGAAAACTGAACTAAAAGATTTTACATTTACATTCTCAGGGCATGGACATTATAAAGTAACTTATACAAGTCCCACAACTGGAAAAGAATGGACAAGAACAACGGACAACATGATAATGATAGATGAGACTAAGAACTCGGACAATCCTAAGCGAAAAGACTTAAATTATTTAAAATATTTTTGTAAAAACTAAGGTATGTACAGAAACACCTATAAAAACCACGAAGAAAACATTAGAATAATAAATAAATACCTATCTCCTGAAACAATTAAGAAGGGATTACCGTATAGATGGGTGTGCTCTATGTCTAGGGAGATGAATAAAGTTGTAGAATTAGCACAGAAATTAATAAATAATTATTAAATTTGGTATTATGATATTTATAATATTGGTATTAGCATTTTATTCTTGGCATCAAGAAAAGCAAAAGATATGGAACAAAAGAAGAGAAGTGAAATCAGACGAGAGTCTTGCAGAGGCATTCAAACACGTAGAATACAGAGATCCATCAATTCCAGAATTAGAGATTGTGAATCCAGAATACGTAAACTTCAAGAAGAAAAAATGTCCAGCAGATCTGCTCAACATCAAACTTTAGTTATGTTCGACATAGCTAGGGCAGAAGGAGAAATGGAAGGATTAAAAAAAATTATACTATGAAAAATGAAAAAGAATTGCCAGTATTTGAGTTAGAGTCTATGACTAAAGAAGATAAGAGATTTGCAGCCATGACAATGGTAAGCAACGGTCATTCTTACTTTGACATAGTGAAAGTTCTTGGATATGGAAAGACTCAAGCAAAGAAGATTGAGTTAAATGTAAAAATGTCAGGACTTCTTTTTAATGAAACTCCTAATTTTCATCAAGATTCATTTTATGGCCCTTCAGTACAATTTTCAGACGAGATGGAATATGGGGAAAGCATATACAACTTAAAATATGATCCTGAAGAATTGGAAGGCCAGGAGAAGATAATATACAAGAGTATGGTTGCAAAAGATAAATTAGAGGCTGCTAAAACAGACTTCAGGGATGATTGAAAACGAGATTAAACAAGTTGACTTTATTCTTAATGTTATCCAGGACATGAATATGTTTGGTGACACAAGGTATAGAGCAGTGATCACCGTAAGAGGCGAAGCGTTTCATTTCCAATATCACCAAATTGAAGCTGTTACAGACAATTTTGTTATGATGTATGTTGAAGCCTATATAGAAGGTCAATGGACGATGATAATAGACTGGAAACAATCTATTCAGCCAAACAGAAGTGCTGAGTCTATATTACTAATATTTGCTAGAGAACTCATGATGAAGGGAATACTAATGAGTGTAGAAAGCATTAAAAAAGAATTAATATGAATATTAAATTTATATGTGTAGTATTACTATTTATTTCCATAAATTGCTATACTCAAACTAAAGAAGAAGTGTATAAATACATTACCCAATCTGAAATAAAACACCCAGACATTGTGTATAAACAGGTGTTATATGAGACAGGCCATCTGAAATGCTATCCATGCTCGCTTCAACATAATAATTTACTTGGATTCAGACTAAACCACAAGCACATGAACTTTAAATCATGGCAAGAAAGTATAGATTATTATATTGGCTGGCAAAAGAGAAGGAAGTACAGTGAAGATGAAAATTATTATGTTTTCTTAAAAAGAGTTTGGGGTGCTCCTGACATGACGAAATACGTTAGTATATTGAAAAATATTAAAATTTAGGTATCTTATTATCATCATAATATTTCCGCTTACTCTTATCATGTAACTCAAATAGCTTATCAAACATTGGAAGCTTCTTTGCTTGATCCTTACAGTGGTCATACAAATAATGATTGGCCGAAGTTAGCAATACTATATTATCTTTATTTAATCGAAGTGAGGGGTAACTCCCCTTGGGTAATACGTGTGCAAAACATTGTACGCTAAATTCTTTTATTTTATCTCCTGACACAAAACATGCGTGAGGACGCTCACCCCAAATCTCTTTAAACAAACTTAATTCTCCAGTTGGTTTTCTACTACCTGTGAATTGTCGTTTACTTTCTTTACCTTTAGAGGTTCGATTAATTCCTTTTAACTTCTTGTCTGTCCTATAGCCTTGATGATAACTGCAATAACCCCCACCAAAGCGAGGGTTACTACAACCTTCATGTAGGCATTCTTTAGGCATTGTTTTTATGTAATTCAGCTATTGATAAAATAGCTTCCTTTGGAGCAGTTTTACATAGCTCTTTTTTATTATCGTAACTCAATCCTAATTCTGCCATATAATCAACACAATTAGCATCATTAACTCCAACCTTTAATAGCTGGTCGTAAACCAATTTCTGCTTAGACACAGCTCTCTTTCCATCCTTGTTCAAAGGAGGTATAAGCTTATCCCATCCAACCATTAAGCTAATGACCTCCTTAGCATCTTCAGGAGACAATTCCTCAACTACTTTTTCTTCTATCTTCTTTTTAGGCTCAGGTTTTTGTACCTCAATCTTTTTCTCAGTAAACTCTTGAGTATTTAAGATAGCAGATATATAATCATCGTATTCATCCCCATCAATACTACTAGGATCTAAACTAAGTTTATTTAAAACAGTAAACAGACTTTCTGTTGTTGGAAAATTTAATCGCAAATACTCATTTGTGTAAACAATATCTTCTACAATTTCAATATTGTCATGTTTTTCAAAAGCGTCTTTTAAAAGCTCTGCAATCTCATCATTTTCATCAGTCTTTAAAGACTTGTTTCCAGTTTGATCATTAGGCTTACCCTTAAACACCTGAATACCTATCTCCCATAAAGAAGCACATTTACTCATGCAATCAGTAACAGCTCCCTTAAATCCATCTGAAGGATCTGTATTATAGCCTTCTATATCGCCCCCTCCATATTGAAGAGGAGTGTATAAATCAAATTCTCTTGAGTATAACCTTCCTCCAACAATAACATTGTTTACCTTTCCACTTTTAGTTTTTGTTCTGGTGTATGTGTCGTTATCATAAACACCGACTATATTGTGCTCAAAATCCCATCCTCCAACACCGAACACATCATTTAACCTTTCGGTTATAAATATTTGTTTTATAGTAGATAAAAATGTTTTAGTAGGGTGCTTTTTAATAGCTTCTCTTGGTAGAGCAGAGGATAATTTCTCTCTATACTCTTTAGGCAATCTAGTATACTTACCTCCATGTCCTGACCCTTTCGGGTGATTCTTTCCTTCTTCCATAATTTATTTTGATTTAAATAATACAACTTGATTTTCTTTCATAAGAAGATATTTTTCCCCAAATATCTCAACAGGATAACCAGCAGATAAAGGATACATAGCTATCTCCCCAACTTTACAATCAAACTTATAGTCCTTATGTCCTAGTTTCATAACCTCACCTTCGACTAGTTTTGTCTTAGACTGCTCAGTTAATATTATTCCTGATTTAGTTTTCATCTCTATTTCTGATGGCTTAACTAATATGTTATTTCCAGTAGGTCTTGGTAATTCTTTTTTATTGCTCATCTTCATTTAGTTTTTTTATTAAAGAGTCTGCTATAAAAATAGCATCATCTGATATTTTTGTAAAATGTCTTTCTTGAGTTGGAGTGCAACTAGCGTTAGCCATTATGCCTTGCATAGCGACTGCTATAAAATACTCTCTCTTTGTTAATCCCATTAGCTTGGGATTATCGCTATCCAATGATGGGAAAGCTGGTTGATTTGGATTCATAATTTTAATAATTTAATTGACAATACCTAGCGACCAACATACTATCAGCCATATCTAAAGTTATTTTATGTTTAGGGTAAAATTGCTGGGCCTTACCCTTTAGCCTATTCTTCCATTCAGTAGATGATTCTGATTTAGCTTTTTTCATTCCAAAATACTTCATCCAAGTACTAGGAATTTTTTCTTCAAAAGGAATTTTGTTTTCTATTAACAAACTCTTTAACATGCCAAATGAATATCCTAATTTAAAGTTAGCTATGCTTCCGTTCATTGGCATAGCATGAACTTTTTCAATTACACAAAACTTAGGGCAATCTACAGAAAAAGTATCTTTCACTATACTGTGCAAATCATGTTCAGTTAATTTTTTAAATCTAATAACATCTATTGACTCATCACCGTTGTTTGCTGTAGATATAACAGACATGCTCCCACTTCCCCCTGGATCAATTCCTATTCTCATCATCTTTATTCTCATATCTCTTTTTTCAGAATATTGTATATTTTTTTACTGTCAAAATCATACTTAATTTTATTGTTAACTCTATTTGAGTTATCTTTTGTAACATAGATGTTAAAATAACCATCTTCGTCAAATGTCCACTTATCAACACCTTGCCTTTCCATTACCTTTCTAATAGTTGATCCTGCGTAGGTTTTATTTTTTTTAGAAGTCTTTTCCATGTTAGCCCAAAATGCATAATGAGATGCGTAATTCCAATCCTCCATATCCCCTTCCTTAACTTCATCTACTTTTTGATGCCTATCTTTTAGAAATTTAGCGTAAGATTTACTATCATCAACTTCAGGCTCTAGTCTTGATATTACGTCTTGATAATTACTATAAGCTTTATCATCATTATTTAATAAACTTTCATCAGATTTTTTTTGTGCAATTTTAGCAGGAACCACCCTGTTTTCCCAAAAATCTTTAGAAACTTTTGCTATTGTATCACACATTTCATCTTCTCGCAAAACATATTGCACAGATAAGTATCTTCCGTCTTTTAGTATAGCTATCTCAAAATAATCTATCTCTAAAACCAACATATACATTTGCATCTGGAGCATATAGTAAGGAGGTATTGAGGTTTCCCACTTATCTATAGCCATCTTTGACATGTTTTTTATCTCCAATCCTCCTGGCTTATCTAAAGTTTCACCAAACATCTTTTTTTGACCCATTGGTATTATGCCATCAACTGAAGCAAATAAATGTGGATATTTAGGATTAGTAATATAGCCACTTGGCTTAAAGTAATCTCTTATTAATTTCCCGTTGTTGTAGTTGTCCATATACTCACCATCCCACCAATGCTTCCAACACTCCCCAACATAAGACTCTAGATGAGTCCCATGAAACACTGCCTCGTTCTTTATATGAGGAGCATCAATTATTCCTGCCTTTTCATAATATAACTGAATACTTGGCTTAAAATCAGAAACTTTAAGACATGAGCCTATTTCACTTCCACCTATACCATTTAACCTAAACGCATGCCATTTTGGCGAATGTTCTACCATCTCATGATACTCTAAATACTCTGGTAATCCTATCTCTTTAAAATTCATATGCTGTGTCCTGTTTGTTTTTCTATTATTCTATTCTCTTTCTCTATTAAAGACAATCCTTTTACAATAATATTCATTAATACATCTTTCTCTTCCTTTGTCAAGGTATCTGGATATATAAACTTATTGCTATCTTTTTTTAAGATCTTAGAAGTTAATTGTGATACAACTATACGAACCCTCCTTCTAACTGATAAGGAATCATTTAACTTTAAGTCTATATTTTCATAAGACTTTTTTAATAGTTTGATTCGCCTATCTTCAGCAGATATTTTAGCTGACATTTTATCCTTCCACTCTTCTGATTTAGGATCTTTGTCGCTAACTTTTTTCTTATAGGTCTTGTTTAGTATTTCTTTTTTATTCTTCAATTCTTTTTCCCAAGAGACAAACTCGTTGCCTAAACTTGTGTGCAGCTCATAGTCTGACATGTATTTTAATTCTTCCATAGTATAAAGGTATTAGTTAAGTACGTAATCTATTTACGCTCTAAAAAGGTAAATCGTCCATGCCTTCTTCAGTGGCTGATGATTCCATTTCAGGCTCTCCAGAAGACTCCCCTTCAATCTTCCACGCCTTGATGTCATTATAAGACTTTCCCTTATAATCGCTAGTATCTAAGTTAAAAAATACCTTTATCTTATCTCCTTCTTTGTAAGAGAACTTCTTAACGTTGTCAATGTACTCTCCCGATTTAATCATCGAAAATACACATGACTGAGGATAATCATCTTTATCTTCCGTTACTTTAAACTTAATTAAAGCCCATTCTCCATTTTTACCTTCTCCAGATTTCTTATCTGTAATTGCGGTTAGTGTTCCTTCAAATTCAAACTGATTCATATTCTATTTTATTTTTGACCACTGAGCTATTTCTCTAGACCTCATCATATAATCTAAAGTTACTAACTCGTAGTTATTTATTGAATGATTAGACTCTCTAACATTCTTAAAAGCTATTTCTATTTGTTTTCTAGTGTAAATTGAATTTATTTGATCTGCCATAGATCTTGTTTGCTCATCAAACTCAACATTTTTATCTAGGTGAGTTCTGAACATCTTGCGAACAAAATCAGTGATAGGCTGATTGTTTACAAACTCCTTCTTCTTAATTGGCCTGTGTGCTCTTACCTTTGCTTTATTAAAGTACTTCTTAAATTTATCGTTCTTCACTATGAACTTAGGGCCAGTCTTAGGCTTTCCTTCAACTTGAAATGGATAACAAACATCTAAGAATGATTCGTTTTTTGTTTTGCTATCAGTATTAGTTAAAGAATATAAACTATTAGGAGTCACACCCAATATGTTTGCTAACTGCTGAATGGTAATAATATCAGGCTCGCTAGTAAAATTTACATCTATTTCCATGTCGCAAATGTATATTAAATTAATAATATATGCAACATTAAATTAATAAATTTAAGAATAAAATAATTTAAAAATTTGCTCTAACTTTTCTTGACAACTCAAAATCACCTCTCTTGTAGGCTTTAAGTAAATTAATAATCTCTGGCATTACATCTTCGTTTCTCATGCCTGTTCCCTCTCCTATTAGATGTATCATGTCAACTTCCATACTATCTTTTTTTACTAAATCTTGATATATAGACTCTCTTACCTCTTTAGATCTTTCTTTAGCATAAGAACTCATATGACTTGAAGATAATAACTCTAGCCAAACAGCAGGGTCTTTTAAAGCTACATGTATTGCAGAGTCAGATAGATTATAAATAAAATTTCTTGATGGTTTAGAGCTTAAGAAGCTATTAAATGTCTTTTGAGATTTAGCTTCGGCTCCTGTGACAAATACATCTTTAACGCAAGTCCAACAAACAAATAATAAAGAC
>CERN01043403.1_pt1 | contig 13870 bp, 27 predicted proteins | sample 530761 | NCBI WGS metagenome assembly CERN01 (sample SAMEA2620947, study PRJEB7988) | marine metagenome | isolation source: saline water (ENVO:00002010), including | reverse complement strand
TACCCCCGTAACAGAAACACTAGCATCTCCTGTAGTGGTGACAGAACCAACCGCAGACGTTCCCGCTACACCTGTCTGCGTTTCAAACACATTACCTAAAGCCGTAGTGCCTAACACCCCTGTTGGTGATATATTGGCCTCACCCGTTACCGTAGACGAACCAATGGCAGATGTACCCGCGATACCGCTAACAGATACATTAGCCTCCCCCGTAACCGTCGTAGCTCCTACGGCAGATGTACCTGCCACGCCCGTAACAGAAACACTAGCATCTCCTGTAACCGTCGTAGCTCCTACCGAACCTGTTGCGGTAACATTGTAAGCAACATTAGTATTCCATGTCCCTGCGTTCCACGAAGTTAAAGAACTATTCCATCCTTGAAATGCAGCGACATTATTAATCGACATTAAGCAATCCTTATAATCGCATTACTGGCATCAGCCGTAGGAAACACAATAGTAAAATCACCACTACTAGCTGCCTTATCCGCACCAAAATCTAAAACCGCTACAGAAGGATCTCCTGTGGCTGTATCATTAAATATTAAAGCACCTCTAACACTACTAATCGTAACATTACTGAATACCTCATCTGCAAAATCTACTAAAGCTGTTGTACCACTAGCCGTAGGCGTAACAGGGTTAAGAGCTTGCCCTTTTGCAGTGTAGTTAGTACCACTTATTTCATTGCTTGAGGTATACGCTGTTGTAGCTGCTGTAAAAGAAGCACTATTGTCATAGAGTGCTACATTAAACGTGTTTCCTGTAGTTGCTGTAAAATTATGAACACCTTTTAAAAGTTCTGTTTTAAAAGAAGTACACAAAAAATTTCCCGTAAAAGCCATTACATTCTCCTTATATATTCTGCTAGTTTTTCATTTCCTGAATCTTTTATCGCATTATATACCGTGGTTCTATCACTCTGAATAGCCTGTACCATATAAATTGCAATAATTTTCTCCATTTCTGCACGATACGCATTAGCTTGCTCTCTTATTGCGGGATGCGCAGTTTCAGATACACCAATTATTTTATTAACGCATCTTTTCGCTACTTCTTCGGGAGTTTGACCTCTATTATTAGTTGTTTGTATTTCAACCGAAAAATTATTGCTCATCCCTAAAGCTTCTGTAAACATTATGTTCTAGCCTTTCTAATCTCACCCATTACATACTCATCCATAACTTCCTGTGCTTCCCCAAGATTCTTTAATCTACCTAAAGCTTCCATAAATCGGGTGCTATACATATTCATTACAGCCGGATCGCCTTTCATATATACATAACACTCCACTAATGACCCGTAAAGCATGGCTAACTCCGCATTAGTGCTTAACCATGATTCTGTTGTATCTGAAGTAAAAGATGTTAGCGTCGTAGAAGCCCCTGAAGTACCCCCTGTAATTGTTTCTGTAGCAGTAAAAGCATTCAAAGGTACGATAACCGACATTGTTGTGCTAGAAGGTTTTGCAGTAATTTTAGCGGTGGAACCTGAAGTACCCCCTGTAACAGTCTCGCCAACCGTAAAAGAAGCACTACTGCTTACCGTAAACGTAATAGTGCTTTCGGATAGGCTTGCAGGTCTGTAAAAATAACTAAGATCTACGGTGAACCCACTATTGGGCGTAGGAGCTATTACAAAGTTATCTACATCAAATTGAGCGTAATACCGTGGAACCCCTGTGGTAGCAGGATTAGGCGTAAAAGTTTGTACAAACTCTTTTTCTTTAAATTGTAGGTAACTATAACTACTGCTATTAGTGATAGTCAAAGAATTTGGTGCTAAAAAATCACTAGGACAAGCTAGGTACTGATTACTAGAAGTCATAGTGCCTGATACGTTTTTCTCAAAAACATTTAATTGTACTGTCTTTAAAATCCTTTCTTCCGCTAATCTAATAAACAAATCTAAATTGTTCACAAAACTTGTTTCATTGTTTTCTGAATAATTCTTTATAGCGTCGCGTAATGTCGTTAATGTAAAACTCATGTAGTCACCGTCACTGTCCCTACGCTTGAAACGAGAGCCTCTGTAATTTTTATCTTAGAAGGTAATTCTGCAACACCGTATGTTGCAAAGTTACCATTTCCTAAACTAACTATACCATTTGTTGTCTTAACTTGAAAGGTTGTATTTGTATCAGGAGATTCAGGTCTAGCATCTTTTAAAGCCTGAGGATCAAAAACTTTTCGGGAAGGGGATAACTGCGGTTGTTTTGCTTCAAACTCATCAAAGCCTACAATCGCGCCATTCCATTCTTTGCGTAAATCCGAATACCGATACCTAAATCCAGAACGATCCGATATTCCATACGATCTTTTTCCACTAGCATATTTTGTCATTAAGTAGTCCTAAAATATTGATATTGAGGCACAACATTAAACGAAGCTCTATCTCTATCTTCCGTCATAGCTCTTTGAAACTCTTCCTCATAGGCTGCTTTTAATAACTGTATTCTCTCAGGAGCTCTTTTCATAGAAATATAATAAGCAAGACCCGCTGCTAAACAAGGATAAAACCTAAAAGGAACGTCCATCGTGTTTATTTGAGTATCTGCGTCACTAATTCGGGTTAAAGCATCGTAACGAATTACATCCGTGCTATTCTCTGGAATAGGCCATATTTTTAAATTAGGCGTTATTTGTCTATCTAAGAAAAATTGACTTGTTCGACCTTCGGTAGTTTTATTCGGTATAGAAATAAACGTATCCCTACTTACCCTCTCTACGGAAAAGTCCGTACTCCCGCGTCTGACAACTACCGACAAAATATCTATAACATCCGCACCTAAGTCGTATTCCCCATCCGATTGAACTAAATCAAGTGTTCTCTGTTTTATAGTCCATTGATTTAAACCACGATTTGCCCATTCAGCTAACATAAGATTAAGAGAACGTCGGGCAGTTTTAAGATCATAACCTGTACGAACCTCAAGACCGCAACGCTCAAAAGCTTCTTCTATATATTCTACTACATCTAATTCAAAATCTACACTATTTGAAATCGTCATCTCATTCCTCGCTATAAATATTATCAAATATTTTAGTCACATCTAACGTATAGTCTAAGTCAGATTTTGAGTAATGTATATGTTGAGAAGGTTTAAAATCTGGAGCCCCCTCACCCATTTCAAACCAAGCCGGGTGCGTAACTCTCACACGATTATTGGGCAACGCTACAATATTTCCCGTCCACACGGCTTCCGTATCATCCGCATCCAAAGCGCCTAATAACTGCATAACGTGAGCTTGTTTATGTTGAGCGGGATCATCCGCAACATCCGTGTCGGTGTAGTCTACCGTAAACATATACTTAGCCGGAAAAAATCTTCCATCAATTTTAGCCATCCAAGGGCAAGGCGTAGCTCTGTCCAAAACATAGACCGCGTGAGTATGTGAAGGACAGTCCCAAGGTTGAGCTTCATGTACTGCCATGGCCTCAGGCCATTCCTCAAAAGTTTCATCTGCAACCAACGCTGTTATGGGCATTCTAGCCCACATTGCCCCGCCATGAACATTTGGATCACCTTCTTCATCCGCTTCACATCCCGTAAAGATTACTTGAAAACTTAAACAACGATTAGGCATTGTAGTTACCGCAATAACCATAGCATGAAGAAACTCGCCATGATACCTTTCGTGATTAACTGTATACTCCCGACGAACCCAACACTTAAAATGCGGTATGTTGCTTTGTAAGAAAGGCATTTATTTATTTTTTCCTTACTGAACCGCCACGCTTCATTTTCATAAGTCCACCTTTAGCGTAGCCTTTTTTCTTCATAGGGCCACCGGCACCTCTTTTAGCAACTCCGCCTTTAGCGTAACCTTTTTTCTTCATTTTTTTCACGATACTGATCCTTTTGTTTTTTTGCGTTTACTACTTAAAACTGCTCCACATCCTCTAGCCACTACTGTCCCACGAGGAGTTTTACCTCGAAAGGGTCTTTTCGCAGTTGTCTCAGAAGGATCCCCTCCTTTAGACATATACTTAACGGTAGCAGTTTTTGTATTTTTTACAACGGTTTTCCCCTTACTCCCTTCTTTCTTTTTTTTACGCGCAGTTGAGGCTCTTTCTTCTTTTGATAAGCTTTTGGCTTTAGCCATTGGAAGACACCTGTCAGGATTTTTTTTATCCTTTGAAGTACCGCATTTACCTTTGATTTCACCATCTGTACCAATCCTTACCCAATTTTGTTTGACCCATTTCTTTAACTCTCCCATTATCGACCCTTTCTTTTACCGCCTTTTGATTTTTTAGCGTAATTAGGGTCCTTACAATACTTAGAGGCAGCTAAATTAGCATAAGCTGAAGGGTAAGTGTCAAAAGTTCTTTTTGCCCAAGCTTTTCCTTCTGGACAAATTTTACTTCCTTTTGACTTCTTTGAAGCTGCCCCTCCTTTTCTAAAGTAACTTACACCTTTAGGTATTTTACTTCTTGAAATCAACATCTCCACCTCTTTCTAGCTTGACGTAATCTACTGTTTGGATCTTTAGCAGCCTTTGGAAATTTTTTCATCTGTCCGGCTGACCTAGCGCAAAAAGATTTTCTTCTACCTTTTTCTGCTTTAGTTAAGTTTTTTTTCTTAGTTACGGCTGTTTTTAGTTTGGAACCGGGATTTTTTCTACGGTAAGCTTTTACGCCTGCTTCCGTCATCCCCGCCCCTTTTTCAGTAGCACGAAAGTTCTTTTTGTTTCTTTTTGGCATAGTAGTTTTTTTTCTTGTAGAAGACATTTAACCCTCCTAAAAAACTTTTAAAACACTAGCCATACTTTTTTCGCATATACAAAATAATAGTGTAAGTGTCTGCACTAGAATGACCCACGGTGGTAAACATGATATCTCCCGTGACTCCAGAACCTGCATTATTAGTTAATCCGCCAAAGCTAGTGTAATCGTGATGCCCACTTTGATTTTCACCTAATTCAATACAAAAAGCATCTGTGGTAGCATCAAAAAGAACTTTTACCTTCATGCCAATACACTGCCACCACATTTTTTCTATGACAACACCCGTACAAGTAAGACCGCTTGCACTATTGCTTAAAGCACTTACATCTACTTTTTTGACGGCAGCTTCGCCTGAACCATCTGAAACATTTGTAAATTTCATTACAGCAGTTTGGGGACCATCTATCAAGGTCTGTGAAGTAACTGCATCTGCCATTAATTTCTCCTAATGTATAGGTGAGGTTTTACCCCCACCTAGTTAAATTATGCAATTTGCACATACTCAATTATGAAAGTAAAAGAACCTGCTGTCGTAGCATCTACAGTATTTGTGATGTTACAAAAAATTGTTCTTTCTGTGTCTGTATACTGAACAGATGCAGGAGCAGTTGTTCCACTCTGCGTCTGTACAACGAGAGTTGTCGTTGTTACGTTGTGTACAACAACTGTTGTACCGCCATCCAGAATCTCATCTGTTACAGCAGCAACAATTTGAGCGCCAGAAGAGGACGTACCAACTTCATAACCAATGTCTCCTGTTCCGATAACAGGAGCAACGTCACAAAATATCTTAATGTCTGTAATGATTGTGTTTGCGGGTTGAGTAAATTCTCCAATAGCAGGACTATCTCCCGCAGTTGTATTAACAGTAACGCCCGTAGCAAAACCAACGTGCTTTACAAATTTGTTGGTTACAATACCCGTTGAAGCAATAGAAGCAACATCAGTATATGCACCAGTTGTTGCATTTTTGGAAACAACTTTAAAACCGTTTTCAGAGCGAACTGCTCCTGTAAATGTAGTATTAGCCATGTACACTCTCCTGTCTTGGCAAATGTCAACCGCATTGCACGGTTGTCAGAAGATTATCTTCTGAGGAGATTATACAGTAAAAAGTAAGAGGCGACAAGTGTCGCCTCTTATTATTTTTATTTATGCACCCGGAGTACCGAATACAGATCTCCAATCGGAAACACCGAAAGAATATCTTTCACGAGCTTTAAATCTCATGTTTCCAGTATCAAAATCCCCTTCCATAGCTGTTTTTATAGCAGCTCTGTTAAACATTTTGAAACCGTTTGGAGCATCAGTCTTAATGAAGAAAGCATCTGTGTCCGTCAAAAAGTGGTTAACGACGGCACCTTCAGGAAGCATACCCATGCTTCTGTTGGCGTTAATATCGTTATCCGCTGTTCCTGAACGTAGATTAGAGTTCATTACTCTCTCTGCAATAAACTGCAATTCTTTTGGAATAATTAACTTCATTCCTCTAACTGCAATTTTAAGTCCTCTTTCATCAGTAAAACCTGCAATATCTATTAACATCTGCTCTAATGAAGTCTCATTAAGATCTGCCGCAGTTGCTAAAAGGTTAGTTTGGTTTCCTGATAAGGAAGGATGCGCGGTAGAGCATAAAGCTACTCCGTCACCTATTGCACTAGCTCCCGCAGTAAAAGCATTATTCAAAATAGCTGCTGCTTTTATTTGCTTTGTTTGAGCCATAGAGCGAGCTAACGCTTTCGTATAACGAGAAGCTAGACGATCATAAAGATTATCTTCAATAGCCTCTTCTGTTATAGAGAACGCTAAAGCAATAGTCTCATGCGTATACCTAGCTGTGTAGGCTTCTTGTGCATCATCGAAACTAATTGCTCCACCCTCTGACTTTACAGGTGCAGTCGAAAAGCCACCAAGCATCACTTCTTCTTCAAAAGCTCTGTCTGATGATTCTTCTTCAAAGATTTCAGCATGCTCGTTTTCATAACGATCATACTCTAGTCCAAACAAGGCGTTAAGGCCCGGTTCAAGCTCTTTCGCTAATTGTGCGCGAGTTATAGCCATATTTTAAGCTCCTTATACGCCAGTTGTAGAAACAGTGGCAGCAGCAATGGAGCCAGTAGGCGCATTGAAGTGGTTGTTTATACGAACAATTAATGGAATACCAGCAGCCGTGAAATCAGAATTAGCAGGATCATCTAAGACCCCCATAATCCTAAGAGCCAACGTGTTGGTGGTTGCGATAGTGTTTAAATCCGCAGTCGCAGAAGAAACACCAGTTGTGGTAGATCCGCTATTACCTGTTGCAAACGCAATGTTTGCAAAAACCGCTGCACGAATTTCCGCTTCAGTGTTTGCCGCAGCCACTACATTAGAAGTAGCGATACGAAACAACTGATTTGGATCATCATACAAAAAAGCTTTGACGGGAAAATCAGAGTCCGCGCCAGAACCCGGCCAGAAATTAGAGAATACTGGTTTACCAGTTGTACTAGAAACGTATTCACATCCGCCAAAAACACCACAAATAGCGACGTTACCACCGGCAGCTGCCTGTAGATCGTCAATAACTCCCGCAGCCAACGGAATAACCGCCATGCCTTGAAAAATTGGGTTGCTGTTGTCAGACGCAATACGATACTCAGTCAAACCCGTAGACGAGACTGAAGAGCCTTGCCTAGATAACGGGCGTAAACCATATGAGGTATCTGTATTAGCCATAGAATTTATATTCCTCTAAGTTGAGGTAGCCCTAACCTTTATCGTTTCTTGGAGGACCACCGAAGGTTACACGAGATTGACGATTTGGTTTAGAAATCGTCATGGTTGAATGTGCATTCTCTCGCATCATGTCATAGTCCACAGCTTCCATTTGATCGTGATTTTTTGAAGCAAAATAATCAGACCGTTCTTTTACTGTTTCCATAGGAATGCGAGCAAGCATCAATCCTCCAACACCAAATACTCCTTCATACTTACCTGATTCAATAACAGGGGATTCAAAGTCAGGAAACTCATCCTTACGAACTAATTCCCAACCCTCACGCATTTTAGCACTAATATTCTTAGAGTCATCAAATCCGCGAGTTTCTGCCCTAATCCAACGATGTCGAAAACCGTCGGGTGCAGGTGGAGCCTCTAACATGGAGGGTGGAGCCCACGGCCTGCGTTTAGCCGTCTTCTCTCTGGTTTCATTTGCGCGAGAAGTTCTCTTAATTGGTTGATCTATATTTTCAATGCTCATAAAATTACTCCTTAACGTATTTCGCATATTCTTCAAGCGGCACACCCAATTTCTTTGCTATTGCAACTTGGCTAGGGGTGAGTCTAACCTTTTTCCCACTACTGCGTCCAGAACTTCGTGAAACACTAGCAACAGTCTGAACGGGTCTTCTGCTCGTGCCTTTAGTCGGCATATTAAACTTATCTTCAATACGTCGATCTAACTCAGTATAATACTCATCGCTTCTGGGGTCAAACCCTTCTTCTTCTACAAGGCGTTTATGTATGCCAAAAGCAGCAAAAGTCATGGCCTCATCTTGTCCAAACCAATCATTATTGCTTGCCCAATCCTCTGCTTTTGGATCGGGTCTTCGTACCTGTTGTTGTTGCTGTACAGGCGGTTGAGGGGCATAAGCCTGTTGCTGTTTTACCGCGTTTTGCCGTTCCTGTTGCGCTTTTGCCTGATTTAACTGACTATTTTGCACGGAAAGTTCCGCAATTTGCTTGTTCGCCACAACCGCAGCTGCCGAATCACCTATCTCCATAGCTCTGGCTAAATCTTTCTCCGCCTGAGACATTTGACTCTTAACCCGGTTATCATATTCATTTATATAGCTAGTATCTAAATTATTAAGGCGAGCTTTAAGATTGTTAGACTCATTTTGCACGTTCTTCGCATAATTTACAGCTTCCTGCTCTCGTCTTTCCGCCTCTCGCATCTTTTTTGTAAGAGAATTAATACGTTTCTGAGTAGCAGACTCCGCTTTTTCAAATTGATCTTGTTCTGTCTCCGTCCTAGACGTTTCTACAGTATCCCCTTTATCCGCTTCTGATGAAACTTCTACTTCTACGTCTGTAGAATCCTCTAACTCTAGTTCTATCTGTTTATCTTCTGCCATTTCTACCTCCTAAAAGTGCAAAATATCTTCGGGATTTTTAATTTTAGCCAAAACCTCATCATCATTGAGTATTCTAACTTCACCCCCATCAATGTTGAACCTAGAACCGGCATAACGTGCAAACATTACCCAATCCTTTTCTTTACACCATGCCCCAAAAGGAAACTTTTCTTTGTCCTTGTAACACAACAAGCCCATTTTAAGAACGTAACCTACCTGTGTGGATACTTGATTTTGTTCAACTACTTGATCGGGTAAATAAATTCCTGATTCTGTTTTGCCTTTACCTTTATAGGGAAGAATTAATATTCTCCAACCCGTCGGGTTTGGCATTCGTTCCAAAAGAGAGTCCCCTAAAGCCTCAGGGTTTAAGAATTTCTTCTCTTGATATGCCTCTGAGAGGTTTGCAACGGCTTCTGGCGCACCAGTAGCCTCTACGGTAGCACTTTTATTCATCCTTTAGCTCCTGTTTATTTAGCAGGCTCTTGAGTTCCTGTTCAACATAATTCAAGGCATCTAAGTTGCCCATTAATTCGCGGTAATGCTCCATAGACTTTACATTTCCATACTGTAAAAGATCTACAACAGTCCGCCTATGATCCTTTATAAGCCTAATAACAGCTTCTGCAACAAAAATATCACTCATTTGTAAATAAAATCCTATAAAATTGTATTTATCTATAAGATTATGTAGGAAAATATAAAATAATCAAGTGCATTTTAGACTTTTTCTTCGGCAATAACTTTAGGTGTTGCCGATATCGTAAAGTTTACACTAAAACTACGCCTCTCTCCTTTTGTCTTAAACGGATAGACGCAATGATGCAAATGCGCGGGAAAAACATAAAAATCTCCTATTTGAGGTTTCATCAAACAATTAGACCCCGTATGATTTGCAGCGTGACCATAAACAAATTGTATATGACCATTAGAAGGATGATGGTCCTTGTAATCTTCCTCCCACTCCTCGTCTATCCCCTCAGGTAACTTTAAATACCCCACACAGGATAGATATGAACCTAAGTGAACGTGAATAGGATTGTACTCATTCTCAAACTGTCGAACAAACCAACCACTTGTAACGTCTATGCTATAATTTAAAATGTCAGGTTGTATGTTTCTTTGACCCATTGAGGTATATAATTCAGCATGGCTTTGATACTTCATTAAAAAAGTACCCATCTCTTTTGCCCAAAGCTGATCTAACTCTTTAGTGAATTTTAACTCGTGAGAAACTTTACCCACTAGATTAGGCGACCAATCCTCCATTTTGTCATTCATTGTGTCGTTAAGCTTTTCTACAAAGCTTGGAGACATTTTTTTGTAGCCAATTATAGGGCTAAAAGGTGCAAAAATTTCCTCTTCGTTTTTCGGTGTATATATATTAGCCATAGTCCTCCCCTTAGTTGATTTTAAATCATCGCTAAAGCTGCTTCCTGTGTCTCATCGTTGCGACGAGTCCACCCCCTCCCAAAAGTTTCAAACGTAGACAACGATTCATAAAAAGCCTGTCTTATGTTTCTATAGTTCTTAATAGTTTGCTCTAAACCGTGGTGTTCAATATACTCATCTAATGTGCGTAAGGTGTTGGGACCAATACCCCCATCAGCTACTGTACCTATCATCTTTTGTAACTTTTTAGCAGCTCGACCCACACCGCTGTTTACACTCCAATCAAACACCGCAAGATCCAAACCTGATGGTAGTTGGTGGCATTTAGCTCGTAGCCAATAATTTGTCTTATAAATAGGAGCTACGTCTTCTACCGTAAGATCTCTCATATTCTTATTGCCACCCCATTCTTCGTATACTCGCTTAGTCACACCAAGATTAGTCTCTCCACCCGGATCGCGGGGATGGTTTACATAACCGCCCTCGTGATGCAAAATCTTTTCTAAACACTTTTGATAATTCTCTTTCATTTTGTTAACCCCTTTGTTTTCTCGTAGCTCCGTAATCCACCAATTCCTAATAATCCTCCCAAAACAGTAAGGAGCGTAGACATTTCAAACTCTGGCAAAGTAGGTATGTCAACTCCTACCACCGTTAAAACAAAAATAATTATAGGCTGTAAAACAAAATGATACGCAAAAGCAATAGCACAAATCCAACCCACAGCGGGCCTCCATCCGCCTTTAAACAAACTTCCTGAGGCTGCTTCCGCTTTGTTTATCTCTAGTTGAGCTAACACTTGCTCATTAGCCATCTTATCCGCCATAGTTGCTAACTCGTGAGCCAAGGCGTTTTTTTGATCTTTGTCTTCTATAAACTTATCTAGTAACTGGGTTGCAGGAGCTATTAAAGTATTTAATAAACTCATTACTTCCGCCTTTTTGTTTTTAAAACGGTTTTTAATGTCCTTGCTTGCCCTGCATGAAGCTTTGAAGCCTTATTTAAACCTTTTATAACCTTTTTAATTTTCTTGTCTGACATTACTTATCTCCTCTTGCTGATGCCCAACCCGCAACAATTCCTACTATACCCGTTATACTCATCTGAAGTAGCTCAATTATAGAAGGGTCTAGCTTACCCCCATGTTGACTTGCCATCATAAACTCATCAACCACAATAAGAGCTAAAATTCCCATTAGAGAAACGCCCATAATACAAATTGTAATATCTTTTAAATATTTCATTTTGCCTGCACCGATATATCATTATTACGTTTAGAGTAAGCGGTAGCCCCCATAAAGACAGAAACCACAGCAGCTTGACTAACAAAGAACGTGTTTAAAAACCCAGATAGTTGATTTACCCTATCTATATCAATAATAGGAGTCATCATAACCACGACAAACACCACCATCGAACCCATAGCCACCCACGCCATCATACGTTGTTGATCTTGCATTTTATCCAAGTTATCGTGCATCTCACGTTGATGTTGCAACTGCTCCATCTTAGCAGCCATAGCCATCTCACCGTCGGTGATAACACCGTTGTTATCTAAGTCAGCATTCTCCCAAGCAGACCCTTTTTGCAATTTTTTCTGTGTCATGTGTACCTTTTTATCATAAAAAAATGTTAAAGCCAACCTCTAGGGTAAAACTCTACTGTATGCGATTTTTTATTTTGGTCAAATAAATACCAACAAACATTGTCTTTTCCCGTATGCTTTGATTCAGGAAACCACTTCACACGACCAACGCTTTGTATTTTATGACAAAAAGGTAAAAAAGGTTTAGCCGATACATTGTGCATCCAATCCGCATCAAACAATAACCACGAGGGCCTTATAGCAGATAAGTGCATAATACATTGATGCAAAGTTTCCCTAGACCAAGGAGGATTGGTAATAATTACGTCCGTATCAATACTTATCTCTGTAAGGGTTATATCAAAAATATTTGCTTGCTTTATGTCAGGTCCTCGCGGTTCTATGTCCGAAGACCACTCACAAGATAAATCCGACATTTGATTTAAACCATTTATTAAAGACCCGTCTCCTGCCATAGGCTCCGCATAAGACGTATAGTTATCTAAATGAGGTAATAAAGGTTCAATCGCTTTTAGAGGCGTAGGGTAAAAATCCCGTTCAATCCGAATAAAATCTGATCGCTTTCCCATTATTTTAAAAACAACCATTTTGGAGGAAAGTGCGTCGCCCAAAGAAAAGCTAACAAAACCACTACATATAATAAAAAATCTTCAATTTCCATTAAAGTTCCCCGTTCTAACCACATCCGCAAAAGACATTACTGCAAACAAAACCCCTGCCACTAAAATTATTACGCATAACCCCATAATAAAATAACCTAATATCTCCATAATTTCTTCTTGTTGTTTCTTCTTAACCTTAATTGCTTCTTTTCTAGCTTTTTTAGCGGCTTCAATGCGCTTTGCTCGTTCTGTTAATATAGCTTGCCATGTACCATGACCGAACCGTTGATCTACTAATACACTTACCTCGTATAATTTTTCTGCAGCTAGTTTTGCATCAATAATCTCATTAGCAACACTCTTTACTCCAAACTGGTCGGCTAAACTGACCCCATCCTTTTTAGACCTTTTCTTATCTAATTGATTTTTACCTTCAAACAAATCATCTATCTGCGACGCAATAGAAGAAATGTCTTTAGCTGTAGCTATGTTTTCTTTTATAAAAGCCACACTCTGTTTAACCAGATTAATACCTGTTACTATATCTCCAAGCATTACTAAAATATCCCTTTAAACTTTGTGACTTACTCCTCCCTTACTAAAATTATTTTTTTAAATTTTTTTACACAACACCTATGTAGCTACCACCTTTTGTAGCCGCGCCCATACCTCTGGCGGTCATTTTAGCCATCTTAGTAGGGACTTTTACCTCCTTAGTCTTTCCATAAGGAATACTGCCCTGACCTTTTATCTCAGCCGAAGTAGAAGCTTTTGGTGCAGCTCCCGGTGTGTTAGTAACTATTCTTACTTTTGCCATTTTATTTTCCTCTCTGTTTTAATAGTTCTCGTTCCATCGCACTTTGTATCCTAGCCTCTGTTTGAGCCTCCTGACTAGCTAACCTCTTGCCAAACTGATCCGCTCTAATCTGTTGATTCTGTGCATCCAACTGTAACTTGGCCTTGTCAGTATTCGCGTCATTCTGTTCAGCCTGTGCCCGAATCTGTAGCTCCTGCTCTTTTAGTTTTACCAGAGGATCAGGACCTTGACCAGATATTTGTCCAGATAGCTCCTTAGCCTGCTGCATACCTTGCGCCACTAACTGAGCCACCATAGCCTGATAGTTCAACTCTTGAGACTCCACAGGCATAGGACCCGCTTGCGCCATCTGAGCTTTTGCTTGCTCCTCCGCCTGTATCTTGACGTGTTCCAAAACGTGCTTCTGCAATGTCGCTGCCACAGGAGGAACAGAACCCACCAACGGTGATGACCCAAATACCAAGTGCGCCTGAATATGCGCCTGATGGTTCTGACCCTCAAACGCTTTCAACGTCATCATGTCCATAGCATTAATGTTCTCCTGTGCAGGGTCCAAGGGCCGCGGTTCCTCGTCAGGCATAGACTTTAATAACCTATCTACATC
>CERN01014617.1_pt1 | contig 13946 bp, 15 predicted proteins | sample 530761 | NCBI WGS metagenome assembly CERN01 (sample SAMEA2620947, study PRJEB7988) | marine metagenome | isolation source: saline water (ENVO:00002010), including | reverse complement strand
GCTCCGTTCCGCGACTTACTTGCGTCCCCGAAGGGATGAACGACAGGTCTCATTATAGACCACTGACATTATTTAGTCAAGTGTGTTCGTATCAACATGAACCGTTTTTGAAAACCCTACAGTTCAAAAAATATCTGGGATTTTTTTACCCGATATTTGGGATTATTTTTTGGATTTTGATGCAGGACTTTTATATCCATACATTTTTGGATTGACATTACCCTCGGTCTGTTTCCAACCGATGAATCCTGTCTTATACTTATCCCAGTAATGATCAAAAAGATCTACTTGTTTATATGCAGATGAGATGTCATATTTTTTATGACCCTCTTCATCACGATATTCGATTAGAAAGGCCGAGTATGGCAATTTTTTGTCTTTTGCCAACTCGGGATCACAATCTTCAAATAAGACTTGTACTTTACTCAACGACGATTCCCCCAGTCAACATCAGGATATGCTTCCTTAATAACATTATGTGTAATACGGTATTTTTTACTCATTTGTTTGTCTTTAACCAAACAGATGAGTTCTGCCTCGTCGGGGTGTAGCGACTCCAACAATTCAATAAACAGAGATTCTCTACGAGTTCTCTTGAGAGTGTCATTACCCCCTTTTACATAATTATAGAGAGTCCTATACTGACTTGCTAGTTTGCTCTGTGAGTCAACACTAGGCGAGTCATTTGGTGTGTAAGGAACTTCACCGTCAGGTAAAGCACTTTCGATACTATCATCGAAATTCCATACAAATAAGGAAACTAAAGCAGGAGATCTGTGTTCCTTGAGTAGGTTGATTTTTGCTGCTTTAGTTTTTGCACTTGACACCGCTTGCAAAATTTCAGATTGGAGCGGATGTGGGGGTAATTTAGCCATGAATTCAATTAGGGATTAATCTTCAGAGTCATCGTCATCCTCAAAACGGAAAGCGATTAAAGAGTCGGGGAGAATATTGCCGTTCTCATCGTACATCTCAGGGTGTAGAACTGGTTGCTCTTGACGATCATGGTGATACATCATATATTCTCTAAGCACCCATCCTAGCATACAACCGACAATCAGGGCACCAATTACTAGAAATGACCCTGCAACTAAACTGACTGCCAACATTTTCTATTCTCCGTTAGGAATGTCTTTCTTAAAATCCAGTGAGAATTCAAAGTGTAGATGGATTTCCCTGTTAAAGAAACGAACCATCTTTCCGAACATCACTTGGAAAGTTTTTGGTTGATCCTTCCTCTTACCTCCATTGAGAATGAACTCAACTCCACGATTAGGGTGGATGTCATTATTTAGTCCTGGTTCAGACAAGATTCTGCTCTTTGAAATACTGAACTGTTTCGGCAGCTCCTCCGATAACTTTATCATTATGAACTACCTGTGGGAAATACTTTGTGTTAAATTCATTATCGAATTCTTCGATTGTAAAATCTTCGTTCAGGGTATAAACCACATGTTTTTGTTCTGTAATCTCCATTAGTTGTTTGACTTGACGACAATGGCCGCAACCGACCATAGAGTAGATTGTGAACATACTTTTGATACTACCTACAAGTAAATTTATAAAATTAAAATGCTTTACGATATCCTCTAAGTTGTGGAGGAATATGATCTAGATTTGCAGAAATAACTATTCTCCGTCCCTCAAAATCATCAGGAACCCAATGAGGTAGACTAGCATCAAATCCCAATATCATTCCATTCTCTACATTTCTACATGCATCCCCAAAACAAATCGGGGCAGAGTTATCTTCTACATCGATGTAAAAGATAACAGACAATGCAGATGGGAAGTGACTATGAAATTTTGTTCCCTCGTTTGATCCATAATCCATAGCCCATAGATTAACAATCTCGTAATCTCCGTTGGTATAAAAATACTGATTACCTATAGCCTGAGCAAAGTCTTGAATATATTTTGCTATCGGAGTAAATCTACCATCAATTTCATGTAGATTCCAAGCAGATCTCCAGTTAGCATTGACATTGCTGTCCTTAATTGTATCTGGATTTTCTTTTTTGTAATCAAGAATGATTTGCTTGAATTCATCCAACTTTTCAGTCCATATTGTCTCAAAAATTGGTAGTTCAACTTGAACTTTTGACAATGTTATGGAAGACATACTTTATCGATATTCATGGCGATTGCTATTCTTCTTCCCTTGGTTGGTGGAACAAAGTGTGTGAGTAATCCAGGGAATAAGACCATCATACCATTTTTAACATGAACCTCCTTGTCTTCTAAAAAGATAGGAGCAACATCTTCTTCCACATCTATGTAGTAGACGCATGACCATGCTGCAGAAAGGTGATCATGGGGAAGAGCTTGGTCACCCTTTTCCATGACAACTGCCCATAAGGACACCACTTTATAATCTGCATTAGTGTCAAAGACATGCTTCATGATATATTTTAGCACATGCAAAGCATAATCGCCAACAGGGAGAAACCTTTCGTCAGTTTCGTATGTGTCCCATTTGGTCAACCATGCTTTAACAGAATGGCCTGCTGTCTCGTTAGTATCCAGATACTCTGGATCTTTCTCTCTTTTTTCTAAAATTATATCTTTGAATTTAGTAAATTCTTCAGGACCATCTTCAATGACGAAGGTGGGCAGCTGACTGACCACCTTGTCGTAATGAATAGTCTTAGATGTAGGTTCTCTCTCCATCCTGTCCACCAAGCGTCATGATACTGAGTTCGCCCAAGTCTTCAAGGGCAGGAATTCCATTATACACCCTAACGGTGTATCCATTAACCGTTCTGTCAGAAATTCTGAGGTTAACGATGCCACCTGGGAAGGCATTAGTACCACTCGCAATACCAATGACAGCATAGTCTGTGTCTGCCATGGCATCTGCGAAGTTCACGGTATATGTTCCTGTTGCAGTTTGTAGAATAGAACTTACATTATGTGAGCGATCACCAGGAGTGTAGTCACTATTACCAACACCAAGATTGGTGTTTGTGTACCAGGAGGTAGCACGACCTTCATAGAACTGAGTATAGGTAGCAGTCTTGAGACCTACAAGGTTCTTAAACTCACCAACTCTGCTGATTTTATGGAAGTCATTGTTGAAGACTTGGATAGAGTTACCCATGCTTCCATATTCAGTTCCAACCCCAGCACCATAATACAGAAGTTGAGGAGTGTTCTCATCAACAACAATCTCAGTATATGTGCCAGTCTCAGTTACATTATCACCATATGTGACAGGTGTAGTCGTACCGAAACCAACTGGATCACCAGAGGCGGCATAGTAGAACCTGATTGGATAGTTTGCCTGCTGTGAGGCATTCTCGAAGCGATAGGTTTGACCAACCTCAAATCTCAGGTACGGAGACTCATAACCCTGAACATTGATAGAACGATCAGATCCAATACCAAAGTATCTGTGATCTGTTGTCTTAGTACCAATGGTTGTAGGCAGGGGCTTGAATGGTCCCTCATGCTGTGTGTAGAGGTTCTTAGCGGTGTCTGCAGCACCCGTTAAGGTGGAGAAACTAGCACTGTTAGCAAAGAGTGCATTGTTCGCCTGAGAGGCGAGTCCAGCGAGCGTAGCGAAGGTTGCGATACCAGCAACGATTGCTTCAGATGCAATGCCTGCCAGAGTAGCACGAGGTGCCTCATTGATCGTTACAGTGACGATACCAGCAGATACTGGACTGACATCAAGACCAGCATTGAAGTTAACTGTACCTGCTGTGCCAACTGCAGAACCAGAGTCCTGAACAATTACACCAGAACCAGCAGCAACAATGTTAGTCAGTTGAGAACCATCACCGATGAATCTTGGTGCAGTGATATCATTATTAGATGTGATTGTAGCATCAACATCCAATTGAGAAGCACTACCAGCAGTTGTTGCACTATCAGCAGTTTGTGCTGAAGTCGCTGTGGTTGCTACCGTAGCCAATCCAGCAACAGTTGCAAAGTCTGCTTGAGTAGCCTTAGCAACACTGACACCAGGGGCAAGACTGTTAGCAGTCTCAGCAACACCAACTGTGTCTGCACCTGTGATAGTTACAATACCAGCAGAGATGGGAGATACAGAGATATTCTGACCAAAGTTGATAGTAGCAGCAGTGCCAATAGGACTGTCATTATCTTTGATGATTACGCCAGCACCAACACCTGTGACTCCAGTAATACCAGAACCATCACCGAAGAATGCAGAGGCAGTAATGTTACCAGTGGTGTTGACATTGATGTTTGTACCAATACCAGAAGGACCAGGATCCTGAGGTACAGAGTGAGCAACGAAAGTCAGATTGGGTTTAGAACCACGAACAATCAAGCTCTGACCCTTAGCAAGAGCGAGGTTGTCGATCTGAACATCCTGTAAAGGTGCAAGTCTAAGACCGAAAACTAGGTAGTCAGACTCTTGGAACTCAGCAATACCACCAGAGGACAGACCAACTGACATACCAACAGTAGAGTCAGAGTTCTGGTTAGTGGCATGAACCGTGACCAGACTATCTTCTTGTGCTGTAAAGAACTCAAGGTTTGTATTGATCTGGAAAGGAGGATTGAAGCTCAGAGTACCAGATCTTCTTCTACCATGAACCAAAGCAGAGTCAGGACCAAGTTTGTCAAACTTTCTAGTAGCAAAGGCAATGAAAGAAATGTTAGGATCGAAGGAAGATACGAAGATTTTATCACCAGGTTTGACACCGACCTTCTCAATCAGTCTCGTACCACCTCTATCAAGAGGAATACCAAAGGTGATAAAGTCACTCTGTTTAAATCCAGGAGTACTAGAGATACCAATAGAGAATGTAGAACGGAAGTCGTTCTGGTTTGCAATACCAATACTAACTTCAAGAAGGTTGTCTGCCTCATACAAGAGAACAGGTTCAACAACACCATTAGTTAGAGTTGTTTTAATAGATGCAAGTCTACCTACTTCAGCAAGAGCAGCGGCTGGAGTAGTGAATGTAGTGACAGCAGAGAACGGTGATGTATGAGCAACACCAGATGTACCATTAGCATTAGAAAGATGACGACATCTTACAAAGAAGGTATGACTAGAGTTAAGTCCGTCAGAAATTACCTGAGATAAAGAAGTATTATTATTACCAACACTAGTAAATACTATAGTATTAAATCCAATATCCTCGGCAACTTCAAATTCAACAGCCTTCAGAGTACCAGAGACTGCCTCACTGTCGATGGCAATAAACGCACTCGATGTAAGAGTAATACCAAATCTCTGCTCCAGAGTGTCACCATTTAGAGGTGCAATAATTGTCGGTGCCTGAACACCAGGTGCATTACCCAGTGTGGCAAACGAAACAATACCAGCAGAGTAGTTAGAAATATACGGAGTAAATGCCGTACCATCAGCATTAGACAGGTGTCTTACGCGAGCATAGTGTGTGGTGAAACCAGCTAACTGAACATCAACTGTTTGCTGTAGGTTAGTATCATTATTTCCAGTTGTTTCCCATACAATAGAACTAAAGTTAGAAGTTGTAGAGAGTTGGAATTCAACTGCCTTTAGAGTACCTGAAACAGTAGTGCCACCAATACCATTGAAATTACTAGATCTGATATTGAGTCCTTCAGTATTAACACCAACATCATTATTGATTGGAGAATCAATAGTGGGTTCGTTAATACCAGCAGCCTCTGTAAGAATACCAACAGAGGTATCTAAGTATGTGATCTGAACAAGACCATTTCCTTCAGCAGTTCTTTGGTTGAACTGTCCAGTCCACCAATTAAAATCATCATTGCCATAGATAACTGACTGGAATTGGTCAAACAATAAATCGCTACCAATTGAGGTGCTACCGCCACCTATAGATCCATAACCATCACCTTTACCAACACCAAGACCACAATCATTTAGCAACCACTTTCTTACATCTTGATTGTTAGCAGTAGGATTCCTCTGCATATAAAGAGCAACCAGACCAGTAACTACAGGAGCAGCAGCAGAGGTTCCGTTAAAGTTATTGTCAAAGTGATTTGGATTATCAAATCTTCTATAGTCAGCATAAGATCCAGAGGGAAGACCAGCAGCAAGAGTATCTTGTGCAGGTGCATAGATATCAACACCAGGACCACTGTTGGAATAGGATGCCTTTCTTTCTTTGAAGTTTGATTCTACAAAGTCATCCAGAGCACCAACATTAATAGTGGGGTGGTAACCTGTGGTGTTATCAAAACCAATACCCTGAGGGTTCATCCAGTCTCTGTGAGATGTTGGAGTTCTTTGTCCACCAAACTCAGCTCTTGAATCTTGACTATTAAAGTAACGATCCTCAACACCATTTAATCTGTAAGGATCGGTAAAACCAAGACCAACATATTGATTATTATTACCAGCAGCAGCAACATAAATGACACCTGCTTCCATCAACTCATCACCAGCCTCATTAGTTGAGTTGGATCTAGATGAAGATGACCAAGATTTAAAAGCACCTATAACCTGGTTATTAAAACCAATGATCATATCCTCAACACCAGAAGGAGCTCCTGCTGACAGTGTGGATACATCAATGGTGCTAGTGATTCCAGTGAATTTATAATTTGCAACTCCTGTTGCACTAATAGCAGCTTGGTAACCCCATGAACCATTAACAACTGTAGGATTCTTTACACCTGTCTCAGTGTTTACTGGTTTATATTGATGGAAGAACTTAATGAGATCATAAGATGTTTCAATATCCATCCCAACATTATCAGAAATGGCAGGCATTACCCAGACATTTGACTTAAATGCTAGACCAAAGTTGTTACCAGCAGCAAGAGATGCAGCAGAAGTACCGTGACCACTGCCCAAGTTGTTACTACCTGCTGTGCCAATACCAATAGCACCATTTCTATTGTATCCAGGGGGAATAACAACTTCAGGAAGCAGAACAAACTCAGCAGATCTAGCGTTGTTATCTTCCCACCATGCCTCTGCAGCATTAGTTGCAATACCAGCAGATCCGTCTTCTAAGGTATAAGTAAATCCATTACTGTTAAACCATCCAGGATCAAGGAAGTAAGGGAAGTCAAGAACAATATCTTTTACTCTACTTGTTCCGTCATCATTTAGAAATTCTGGGTGAGACTGAAGAGTACCAGAGTCATGGATGACAATATCAACATGTCTACCATCATATATGTACTCAAAATTACCTTGGATAGGAGCGATTGATCCAGTTACATTAGGATATAGTTCGCCGTTGGTTGCAATACCAGAGATTCTAGGGAGAGCCCAGTTAGTACGATTCAGTTCTCCAGCGGTTGCGATACCAGGAGGAGCATTGCTAGTCAGATCCCTATAGATTTTTACATCACTATCAAATCTTTGTGGTTGAACTAATTGAGGTTCTGGATATGCGTCTTTATTGTCTTTTAATGACAGTTCAATCCATTTAACATGAGGATGACGACCAATCTCCTGGGCCTCATCATCTGTTAACTCGTATGTACCACGAACTGCACTGATGGAGTGCTCATCTGTACAAGTAACCTGTCTATCAGGAATACCATCCTGATTAGAGTCAATGGTAAGCGCACCATGGATTTCATTCCAATGGTCTGCGCTGGTAACCGCAAGGGTATATCTTTTAAGAGTCATGCCTCAAAATCTATCAGTGAGCACCTTTTTTATATTTAGGTATGGTAGAATATATATTAGAAAGAATTTCACTATGAATATTGTTACGGGTGCCAAAGGTTTCATTGGAGATCATTTTGCTTGCACCGTAGATAAACCTCTCGAAATTGACATTGACAACTGCTTTGAACTATTAAACAAATTTAATCGGTGGGATGATGTGGATATGATTATCCACATGGGTGCTAGATCATGGACCACTGACAAGGATATTGATGCTATCTATCGTTACAACATTGACTATAGCATAAAACTATTTGAGAAAGCAATTCAGTATGGTATCCCCGTCAAGTATGCTTCCTCAGCATCTACCTATGGTAAATGCTTAACTTCTGATGGAATCATCAATCCACTGAACTACTATGCACTATCAAAGGCAACAGTAGATTACTGGGTGCAAGAAAACATGCATCGGTTCTCTCACATCCAAGGGTTCAAGTTCTTTAATGTGTATGGTTCGGGTGAGGTACACAAAGGAGAACAAGCAAGCCTTGTGAGTAAATTCAAATGGCAATCTGCCACAGGAAAGATTCATCCTTTCCAAGGATCTAATAAGGTCTTCAGAGATTATATTTGGGTAGGAGATATTGTTAATGTTGTCCTTACCAACTCTGCTGGCAGTGGTATCTTTGATCTTGGCACTGGTGAATCAATAACTATTCAACAAGTTGCAGATATTATTGCACAAAAAACCGAGGCTATGGTAGAGGAAATTCCCTTCCCACCAAACCTCGTTGGTAAGTATCAATACAATACACAAGCAGACATGAGTTGGTTGTCTGACTCATATAAGTTTAAAACTGTCTCGGATTATGTCAATCACCACGATGAATTCTAATTGAGTCAGAGTCAAAGTGTTGCGTTGAGAACTCAAACAATTCTGAGTCTTGCAACGCAACCATTTGGTGCTTAAGACCTACAGGAACATGAAAGTTATCTCCAGGTTCTAAAGTTAGAATCTCTGCCTTCCCAATATCTTCATCCCATCCATAATATAATGAGATGTGGCCGCTCTGTAAGTAGAAGGTCTCATCTTTTATTTTATGGTAGTGCCATGAACATCTCTTTCCCTTCTCAAGGAATAATAGTTTACCACAATACTTCTCGTTATTTACGATCCACTTCTCGTGCCCCCATCCCTTAGGAACGAAAGTAATACTGGTCGAAGAATTTGTCTGACTGGATTCCTTTGTCATCGATGTAGTAATCTGCTGCAGGTTTTCCTAGGAAGAGAGCGTCGTACTTGCATCCCCAGGATCTTAATTGATTGATAGTAAAGACATAGTATTCTTTACGGGCTGCCTCACGATCATTCTTAAATGTCCCCATACCTCTCGCAGTATGATAGATGATCTCGTGCCCCTCATCATGTAGTTTATTTATGATCTTGATTCTGTCGTGACGAGGGATTGCATTGGTGTATCTCCCATCTCCTTCACCAGGATAGCATATGGTGCCATCGATGTCTACATTGTATCTCATTCAGAAAAAGTGCAGGTAACATTAAAAGAAATAGTAATTCTATTATCTTGTGCAGGTTCAGTACAATGGTACATATCAGAGGGAAATATTAATATGTTACCTTCACTAATGTGTTTGGTATCATAAGCAAAGTTCTGATATGCAGTATTAGATGTTCCTGCACCAAAGAATATTGTATTATTCTCTTCTCCTACATGGAGAAGATATACTCCAGAGAAGGTAGAGTCGGCATGAACATGAGGTCCATGCGATTCACCAACCTTATAGTTATTATACCAGATATGCTGTAGGTTTATGTCCTCCGTGTCAGAAATGTCATAAGGTAAAGACTCCATGCAGGATGCTATTGGATCAAATACAATTTCTGAGAAAAAATCAAGACTTTCAAGGTAATCCCCAAACTCACCAGAATCATCGTTGAAATTATCATAGCAAGACTCAACTGGTCTTTCGGTTATCCAGGGAAATAACTTCTCTTTAATTTTATCATGACGCCTTAGTTGTTTGTTATAAAGAAAGGGTCCTGGGAATAAAACTAAATTAGATTTTGAGTATTCTATCGACATCATCCATTCTCAAAGTGTAAGTGCCAGGGTTTTGTACTGCTATAGCAGCAGATTTATTTGCAAATGAGATAGCCTCTTCCATCACTGGTAATTGAATGTAATAAAATACTAGAGCGGCAAGAAAAGTATCTCCAGCACCAGTGACATCAAATGTCCTAACAAGATCGTTGCAAGGAAACTTTTTTTTATTCCACACTGCACCATCGGCACCGAGAGTAACAATTAAATTTTCCCCATTAGGAATATTATCAGTATCTAATAGTTCAAATTCTTTTTTATTAATTTTGTAGATGACATTATTAAACTCAGTGGGAAGTTTAGTTTTCTTAGTATCTACAAATACTCTGATGTTAGGATACTTTCTAGCAATTTCACCAATAATCTTAGCTTCAGGTAGATATCCTTTATCATAGTCTGAAATGACAACGGCATCATATGCTCCATGAAGCAATGCCATCTGTAACTGAGATGGATGCAAAGGTTTTACATCGGGTTCATTATCTACGCGGACAATTTGCTGGTTACTTTTACTGTCAATGAATCTAGTCTTCTTTGCTTCCTCTTTATTGCATAGAAAAGTAACAGTAATGCCAAGAGATTCTAAGTTCTCCTTGACATTACCCGCCATACCAGGAGCAGTATCCTTACCATCTTCAATGAGGACAGGAACAGGTGCTTCTGGACTTAATCTATCAACATTACCATAAACCCATTCATCGGTACAACTATCCCCGATCAATAATACATTGTATTGTCTTGCTAGTTGCATAATCTTCTAACCTAGGGAAAAAATGTACCTCGGCAGCGTACATGGATCCGATAACTGTTTTATTTTCCCAGTCAGATCCTACTACCATTATATCAGGTGATGTAACCCTGATACACTTCTCTAGTTCTTCATCAGAACCAAATAGAACTACATGATCTACTGTCTTGAGACTCTGTAGCATGTAAGCCCTATCTTCAGCGTTATTTATTGGGCGGGTGGGACCTTTCTTCTCACGCACCCTGTCATCACTATCAATACCTACAACAACCACATCACCCTGAGACTTTGCATACTCTAGGAGTTCTAAGTGTCCACGGTGTAGGATGTCAAAGGTTCCATTAACAAATACTTTCTTAGTCATTGAGAATTGTAATCAGTTTACCGAACTCAGGAAGATACAGGTATTCAATATCAGATTTTGAAAGAGTCCTACATGCATCATCCAAAGTCTCAACCAGTGGTTCTCCACCAAGATTGAAAGAGGTGTTGAATAGAATGGGACAACCTGTAGCATCATAGAATGCTTTGATCAAATCATAGTAATTTTTATTCTGCTCCTGGGTAACAGTCTGAATACGACATGTACCGTCTACATGAATGATAGCAGGAATTTTTTCTTCAATACCTGGTTGACATTTTACAGCATACATCATGAAAGGAGTGTCTTCCATTCCACGGAGATCAAACCATTCTTCTGCATGTTCTGCAAGAATAGATCCAGCAAAAGGACGGAAGTATTCACGATGTTTTACTGTATTTACAAAGTCTTTACCCTCAGGATCACGAGGATCATAAAGGATAGAACGATTGCCAAGAGCACGAGGACCAGCCTCGGATTTTCCTTGGTAAAGTGATACGATATTCTCCTTAGAAATCAAATCAATCACATCTTGATTCTGGGCATCACTTACAACACCGCCATACTTATCGGCAGTATCAATAAGTTCTTCAATCGTATAGTTATAGTCGGGTCCATGATAAAGATCAGTGATCCTAGGAGGAAGAGTTACTTCCTTTTTCATACCAACCATACTTTGATAATAAACATATAAAGCAGCACCGATAGCAGTCCCGCCATCATTACTGACAGGTTCTACAAAAAGATTGATGCCATCTTCTTTCAGTTTATCAAGATACCAATAGTTTGCTACACAATTAAGACCATATCCACCAGAAAGAACTACATTTTTCTTACCAGTAATCTCAACTGCTTTATAGATTAGTTTGAGAACTGCTTCTTGAGTTTCGGTTTGTACCGCATAAGCAAAATCTCTACGATTCTTAAGTTTAGTTAGATCGTCAGAATCATGATCATTTAAGAAAGGATATTCTTGAGTATTGACATGCCCAGCATTGGGATAGGTAGGAACGATAACATTTCTATCTACTGTTCCAGTCTTCTTAAATAAAGTAGGAACCTCATCATTAGGTTCTCCATATGGGAACAGACCCATAGTTTTACCAGCCTCGATAGCATGCCAACCACAATATTGTGTCGCAGCTTCGTATGCCTTTACAATACCTGCGGTTTCATCCAAGACATATGAGAAGGTTCCCTCCTCGCCAGGATAAGCTTCTCCTGCTGCCATGGCAGTCACATAGTTTGTAGTACAGGGACCACGAGTTCCTAAGTGCTTGTACTTGGTATTGATTGTATTTGGGAATTCACAATCAAAAATAGTCTCAGTTTCCCAAACAGTTTCTTCCTGACCCATGACCTCAAACTGAATGAAGGTTCCAGCACCGTCAACTACAACTGCTGTAGCATCTTCAAATCCAGAACGATAAAATGCACAAGCAGCATGGAGTTTATGGTGAACATTACCAACATCAACTACCTGAGGATGCTTCGCGTCTGGGTTTGGACTATCGTCTCTAATCAGTCCAAGTTTTCTAGCTAGACCAACATAGATATGTTCGTAAGAATACTCAAGACGACTGCAATCTCTATCCATTAGTTGAGTGTGACCAACAACCAGGAAATCAAGTTTGTCTGTGTATTTTTTAATCTCCAGCATCGATGCAAGAGGTGCGCCATCATACTTACGACGAGACAACCTCTCTTCTTCAATAGCAAAAACTAATTCACCATCTTTGAGAAGACATACTCCACCGTTATGTCCGCGAGTAATACCTGCAATCCACTGTGTCATTTGCCAAATCCTTTAGTACAAGTTTCCTTAGTTTCTTTTTTCTTTGCCTTTACAGGTGCTCCAAGTCTATCCTTACATGACTTGATTACAGATTGAATATCATCTTCAGTCATGGTCATACACTCATCATTTTGCATGTCCTGATAGTCCTCCATCGTCAATCTAATCGGAGAAAATGATCTACGATCTTCACCAAGATCAATTATATCAAATTGATCATCATCTGGATAGGAAATATTGACAGGGTAAGTAGATCCAATAACAGCAGTTACACTTGTTTGAGTTGCTGCTGCGATGTGTTGACCAACAGAATCACATCCTAAGAAATGATCTGCTCTATTAATAATAGATGCCCAGATACGAATGTCCTCAATGTGAGGAAGAATGAATGGAAGTTTACCTTCACCATCTTCAGTCTGGAATGGGAACTCAGACATTACAATGACACAATAATCTTTCTTAAGTTCATTAATAATCTTGCTGATATCTCCAAGATTAAAACTTCTTGAAGTTGGGTCAAAAATATATCCACCCTCGTCTTGTACACCTCTACCAAAAGGTTGTACAACAATAACTTTATCTCTGCCCGTTACTTTGATAGCCTCATCAACTAACTGAAGACCTTGAATGCCTTCATGCTTTGCTAGTTTGATGGATGGTCTGGTAAGTTCTCTTGGTTCATCTACACCATTGATTTCCATATCAAATGCTTGAGCAATACTACACTTCTGGTTATAGTAATGCCAGCGACGATATGGTTCTGGAGTAATACAATCTCTCTCTTTGATCTTATCCTCAAAGAGACCTTTATGCCAGATGTCGTAAGCGTATTTGTGTAATACTGGGTGGGACTTATAGAAATTCATACCACCTTCACACACAATGATAAAATCATCATGGGTTTCTGCGTATTTTTCAAAAGCAGGGATGGAGGTGATAACTCTACCAGCTCCTCCATTGATGAAGAATGCTTTAGATCTCATACTAATTTGATCAACAAAGTATATAGTTATAAAAAGAAAACCTGATTCACCCTATCATGACTGGTGAACATCCCATGATCAATATTTTGCGAGTGCAAGATATCGGATTCATAAAAGATACATCTATTATACACCATCTCAGCCTCATATTCAACATTCCACTCCCTGTCACCATATAACCACTCCCTAATATAAGGATAAACTTGGTCTTGTCTGGTCACTTCCTCATCAAATCCCTCAGGTTTGTCAATATAGTCCATCACATTAAATGGAAGAGACATTTCTCCCTTATATGAGTACAAATTTGTTCCTCCAGCACATTCATCTGGAGTATTCAAATATATTACAACACCAAATTGAGTGAAGTCTGTTGAT
>CERN01007455.1_pt1 | contig 14092 bp, 6 predicted proteins | sample 530761 | NCBI WGS metagenome assembly CERN01 (sample SAMEA2620947, study PRJEB7988) | marine metagenome | isolation source: saline water (ENVO:00002010), including | reverse complement strand
AAGGCATTAGTTATAGAATCAGTTGATTCAGCTACACAAATAACATTTAAAACAACAATTACAAATGAGACTCTTGATGGTAGTTCAGCTACAGCACAGTTTACTTTTGTATTTGACAGAGATGACGATGGTGCAACACCTAATAACCTTCAGATAAATGACGCAAATTCATTTGATGGTAGAGCATTAATAGTAACATACGCAGATGGAACAAACATGGAAATTGGTATGCTTAATGCAAATGACTATGGAGACTTAGATACTATTGCAACAATAGCAAATGCCTCAGATATGCACATTAGAATGAGAACATATACAGATGGTGTTAGATTTGCGTGTGGATTAGACAACTCTCCATTGTTATTTAAGTATATTAACAGACAACATTTTAATGGTATGCTAACTCATGACTATAATTCTGATGCACACACAATGTACCCTACATGGTTTATGGACACTGCAGTACCTGTAGAGCAAGCAAACACATACACTGTTGATTCAGTTTCATCTCCAGAATTTATAAATGGCTCACTAGATTTATCAAACAATGTCTATGATTATAAATTTATTCCTTTATACGATGGTGTACAAGAAGCATTACTTGATGATGCAGTTATAAATGAATCTAGCTCTTTAGTTAGTAATCGTAATGTAGAAAAAAGTGGCATATTAACTTTAGAGCGTTCAGGTTTCAAATTAAAAGGAAAAATAGACACACAAAAATTTAACCCAAGAACCAGTGGATTAAATGTATACAGAAGCACAAATGGTGGAACATATTATAAGATAAAAACAATTTACATGGGTGATAACGACCCTAACCAAAAGCAACTTGATTTATACGGAGCTAAAGATATTTTATTTTTCAAAGGTAATACAGCACCTGTGGCTGCAACATTTAATAGTGTAGACTTAATAGTTGATGGATTTAGATATCAACCTAAAGATGGTGGGACTACTCCAGATTTTGATGGAACAGGATACAACCTAGTGAATACAGATACAGGCACTGGATTTGCAAATGATTTTAATATTGTAGTAAATCCTGATAAAAATATGGGTTTTGATTATTATGGCTCAGCAAGAATAGTAAAATTTAATCATAAGTCAGAGGACACAGAGACAATATTTGCAGACAATGGCGAGTGTACAGGTGGAAGTGCAAATGGAGGTTGGTATTTTGCAGGAACTGAATTAATAGGAAATGTTGATTCTGAAACTGATGCTGATGGTAGTGCTTCAATAGACATGGTAGACGATGATACTACGACACCTGGTCCTTTTGCTACAGCGTTTGGAACAGGTAACTCTGGAGATGGTAGCTATTCACCACATTTAAAATTTACTCATGATGGAAGTCCAAATGAAGATATGAGAAAAATTGATATGTTTACTGGGCTTGATACAAATGCTGAGTATATAATTAGTGGATGGATACGAGCAGAAGGATTTAATAGAAGCGATGCGAGTTGGAGATTGTTTTTATCTACAAGTAACAGCTTAACAGATGCAAATGCACCAGCTGATATTGTAACTATTGCAGAAGGAAAAGGTGGAGAGAGAAATCAAAACATTGATAAGTGGAGGTGGTTTCAATATACAGTAGGACCTGTATCAGACATTGTGATGTATATGTCTATGAATGTAATAGGAGACATATATAATGGTGCAAGAGTTTATGTAAAAGGATTGTCATGCAGACCAAGTGTGTCTAATTTTACATTAAATGATAATTGTACAGCATTTTTAGGAAAACAAATTGGAATGTCTTCACATTTATCTGACCTTGGACTTCCTAATGGAGTATTAAAAGGAAATTCAATACAAGAGCATGATAATAACAGTAAATACCCTACTAATTTAACTGCAGACAGAGGTGAGGTAGTAGATAATTTTGATAGCTTTTTAAGGTCAGAAAATTCACTGCCAGATGTAGGGTTTACTGATTCTGATGGAACTCCAGAAGAGGATAATTTTTTCTTAGGCACATCTAACTATCAATTCTATTCTAATGGGACAGGAGCTACAGCAGCAACCAACAGATATGTATTATTTGATTTTTATGACCCAGGGCTACCAGATGGAGCTAGACATCCCAATGAAGGAATTACATCGCTAGATGTTAAATTTAAATACTCTACAATGTTAAATGGTAGGCAGTTTGTAGCTAATGTAAAAATTACAGGAGATGAGGATACTGAAGAGTACCCCAACTTTGTTATGTACTCTAATCCAGGCTCACCAGATTCTATACCTACAAGTAACTTTATTAAGCTAGATGACCTCCAGGGTGGAGAGATAGTAGGAATAGAAACCCTAATGAGTGACATAGTTGTATTTATGACTAAGGGAATATTTAGAATTAATGTACCTAGTGGAGACCCAACTAACTGGAGCTTAGTAGAGGCTCATCCAAACATAGGATGTATAAATGATAAGGGTATAACTAAAGCACCAAATGGAATATTTTTCTTATCAAATGAAGATGTTATATATTTAGACTCAGGATTCCAAGCAACACCAATAACATATCCTATAAGAGATGATTACCAGTCTACAGTAGCAAGTAACTCAAGTATAATGAAGACACATTATGATGCAAAATATAATAAGCTATATATAACAAAAAGCGTATCAACAAATACAGAATTTTACATATACGATATATTTAGACAGGTGTGGTATACAGAAAAACACGCAAGTGTAGAATATGATGAATTTTCTTTTGATAACAATAACAATACATTATTAATAGAGAGTGCAACTAATAGCAACGTAAGAAAAGCAGTAAACACATCAGAATACAGAGATAAAGGGAGTGTTGCAATAGAGATGATAGCACAGACTGGTGAACAGGAGTTAACCCCTTATGACCAAAACGCTTACATAAGAAGAGTAAATACAAACACAAATGCAGATACCAGTGGAACACTATTAGATTTAGAGGTTATAGCTGGGTCAACAGAAAATAAAGCAAATTACTTAAATGGGGTTCAGTCAACTCGTACCAGTCAAAGAGGTAAAAGTGTACAGGTAAAAATATCAGACGATAGCTCGGCAGAAAATAAAATAAAAGAAATATCAAGACTTGAGGTAGAGTATGAGTAGCATAGGATATAAATCAACAGACCCAGAAGTAAATAAATTAATAACACGACTACAACAGATAATATCTGACTTAGAGGCAAGAATAAAAAAATTAGAACAAGGAAGTTAATATGACATGGGATAAATTAGTAGATAGATGTTTACTCTTTACAGACGCACCAGGTGGTTTGTTAAAGGAGCTTTTAAAAGAAGCAGAATCAGAGCTATCAAATAAACTTGAACTGTATGATGCTATATATACAATAGAAGTTCCAAATACCATAAAAGGTTTAGGTGTTTATTCAGCAGACACAGGTTCTGATTCTAGTTATACTAAATTGCCAGCAGATTACCTAAAGGATATTTCTGTAATACATCGTGGCTCAAGATTAAAAAAAGTTCCTGAATTTGAAATGCATAGACAAACAGATGGAACTATGACAGGAGGAAGCCCAACATCATACTCAATATCTGGGGACTTTATAGTATTTAACAGAGAGCCTTCTGCAGGAGAAAAATTTACATTACACTATAAAAGCTCGCTGACTGAATATACAACAGATAAGGTATTAAACGTATATCATTATGATGCAATAGGAGGCGATTCAAACGACAGAATATTTTTAGATACTCCTCTAGGAGATAAATTGAACACATATCAAATTTGGTGGGAAATAGCTAATTATACGTTATCAGCAGGGACTACTGTAGGAACAAGCGTTCCTGGCATTCCTGATATTTGGTATGGAAATAAGTCAAAAAATTTATTAAACTCTGTAAATTATGGTGAAATAGCTCATTTGTCAAGATATCAACTAAATAACGATTTTGGGTCAGAGGTAGGGACATCTTCAGCTGATGCTGACACTCAAAATTCTATAGGGTCATTAGTAAGAGTAGTGAACTATAGAAATGTTGCTCCTCTTATCCCAGATAGATTTCATACAAGCTTATGCGACTACGCAGTAGCGATAGCAAACGCTAAATCAGCACCAGATATATATAACACCTATTGGACGAAATGGACGATGAATATGGACAATTTAATTAATGAAGCAATGGATAGAGACCTTATACATAGCATTAAGGAGGAAATCTAATGCATTTAGCTAACAAAATAAATAAATGGGTACACAGTGGACCCTATGCTAATTACGCAGAAATAGACCCAGTAACAGCAGGATTAATAGCAACAGCTGCAGTTAAAGCTGGAGGTTCATATATAAAAAGAAAGCAAGAAGAAAAGCTTATAAAAAAGCAAAAAAAAGAAAGACTAAAGCAATTAGATGCAATGTCTCAAATGTCAGCAGAAGAGCAGCAAGCAATGGCAAGAATGCGTAAAGGTGCAGAGCAAGGAACGATGGATGTTGCAAAGTTAAATCAGCAAATGGCACAGCCTCTATACCAGCAAGGAGAAGCTCAAGAGGCACAGGCAATGCAAAAAATTACTCAGCAAGGATTAGAGGGCTCAATAATAGCACAAGATGTTTCTCGTAAAGTTGGTTCAGATGTAAGAGCGTCTATAGCACAGCAAGCACGTCAAATAGCAATGGACAATGAGCGTACTAAAGCTGATGCAGCAAGAAGACTATCACAGGCACAAATGCAAAGAGGTCAATTACTTAGAGATATTGCAATGAAAAGGCAAGGAGCTATAAGCGATGCTGATATAGCTCAAATGAGGTCTAAGCAAGATTTTGCATCAGGGTTATATAGTGCAGGTACAGACCTTGCAACAGGTGCATTAGGAAATTACATGAATCAAAATTATATAACAGCATCAAAGGAAACTCATCCAACTAAACCAGGGCTATGGGGTACAAATGTTAAGAGAAGCAGCGTACTTGATTTTCCTACAGAAGAAAATGAGGTAAATTAAAATGACTAAAGACCAAAAAAAATTAAAAGAAAAGTTAGTAACAATGTATCAATATAAACCTAATAAAACTTATTCTTTATCTGGGATTTTAGGAGACCCAAACTATGAGGGTCAAACATTTACAACTGACAGTCGAGGAAATATTATATCGTTTAAGTCAAAGGAAGAAAAAGAAGCAGAAGAATCGAAAAAAATGTGGAATGAGGTAATAAAAGCAGACCAAAAATCTCAAATAAAAATTGCAGTTAAGCGACAAAGAGAAGAGCAAGAGCTTAAAGAAAGCCCTGAGATGCAAAGTGAAGAGTTTGCAGAAAAAAAACAAGGACTGCAAAATGCCTATGTTGATTTAATAACTACAACTAAAACAGATGCTCGTAATCGTAAAGTTTCATATAATCCAGACTCATTAATAACTACTCAGCCTAAATTTTATAAAGAGTACAATAAAGTTATAAACGCAGAAAAAGAATTAAATAAAGTAACAAAAAAACTTTCAAGACTAAGAGGAGACAGTGTATATTCAGACTCATTAAATATAGTTAGGGAATTACTTGGGGATGATACAAATTTCTCAGCACAGCTTCCAGGTAAACCAATTCAACCAAAAGAAGTAGAAGAGGTTCCACAAGAGAGTACACCAGTAGATGCTCGGAGATATTTTAATCCATACACAAGGTCAGGAGCAACTAGCTCTATTGAAATACCTGAAACTAAATCAGTAGAACAAAGAAATACCTTAGAAACTCAACCTCAGCCATTACCTCCTGTTTTGCAGCCAAAAAAATCTACTCAAGACGCTGATAGAAAAAAAAAGATATCTGACGAAGAACTAAAAAGAATATTAGGCTCTTAATGGCAAATCCATTTAAAGATATTTTCAAAAGAAAGTATACCCCATACTACTCAGTAGAGGGAGTAGATGATGCAACTAAGCAACAGATTAGAGAATTTGGTCAACAGCTTCAGCAGGACCCAACAAGGTTTACAGAACAGCAAGCTGAAAATATTACTACATTAAATTATCGTTTAGATAATCCTATAGACCCAGACCTAGAATTATACGAGTCCATACAAGAAGGAACTCCAGGTAGAGGTGCGTTTGGGCAAAGACAAACTTTAGAGGATAAAAAACTTAAAGTAACTCAAATGGCTATGGGCAAAAATAAAGAAAGAACAGAGGATTTAATTGCAGGTATACAGGGCATAAGTGAACCAGAGCCAGTAAATACCTTAACTAATGTAGAAAGCGTAATACAAGAAAGCCAGGTAGATGAAAATATAGAGGACGAGCTACAACAAGCACGACAGCGTATAATAGAAACAAAAAGAGATATATACACAAGAGCATTAGGGGTAGACCCATACAAAAACGTAGTAACAGCATTTGATAACTGGTGGAAAAAAACAAAGCAAAATGAAGAAGAGTTTGAGAAGTATGTACAAAAATATCAAACAACTACAGACTTAAAAAATGATTTTAAAAAATCTTTACAAAAAGGAACTCTAGAAAAAGATTTTGGAGTTGAGATACCTGAAGAGCAAAAACTTCCAGAGCAAAAACTAGAAATACCAACTACAGAGGCTTTGCCAGAATCAACAGAGCAAGACATATCTGTACAAGAAGATTTTGATAAAGTTCCAGAAGCTAGCCAAGATATGTATGCTAGAGGTATATCTGGAGTAATGCTAAAATATGAAAATGTAAATAATAGCACAGATTTAGGAAAAAACTTAATAAAGTTAAATAACTTATGGGCTATAAAGTATGGTCCAAGGGCAGCAAAGTTTGGAGCAAAAGACTCAGGTATACCAGCGTCAGACGGAGGAACCTGGGCTCAGTGGGATAATGAAGAAGAGATGCAAAAAGGCTCAAGAGCTGTAATTAATGAAATGTATTTTATTGATGCTGAAGGAAACCCACAAAGATTTGTTTTAAACTACATACTAGGTCCAAACGCTACACAAGAACAAATTATTGCAAATAAAGACGCAATAAATAATAGAGTAAAAGAAATAAACAATAGCATGGCAGCAATGGACCAATTTGAAGCAGCTAGGCAAGAAATAGAGTCAAGAAAAGATAAAACTGAAATAGCTCAGCTATATACAGCAGAAGACGCAGTAAAAGATATTTGGTTAAATCCTACAAAGTATATTCCTATGGGAGACTTACTTCCATACCAGGCACAAAAAATTAATTATATTTTAGACATTGCAGAAAAGTTTGATACAGACCCCTCTACTCTAAGCATGAAAGAGCTTACAGACTTTAAAGAATACATATCAGATAAAAATTTTAAAGCAACAGCGACATGGAGTGCACAGCTAACCGAAATGATATTACAAATGCCAGCATTTTTTGGTGAAACTTACGGAGCAGGTAAAATTTTAAAGTACGGTGGCAAATTTACAAAGTCATTAAAGGGTCTAACTCCTGCTAAAGCAGCAGAAAGAATTAATAAAATACTTCCTGACAATGCTCTAGATAAGCTAAACCTTGCAATAAAAAATAAAAAATCATTACAGGTTAGTTCTGGTATAGCAAAGAATGTAACTCAAGCAGCAGTGGGTACCTATATAAGTGGAGATGTTAATACTGCTACACTAGAAAATTTTATGCCAGGCTATCAATTTAATGAAGATGGTCAGGTTATGAAAATATATAATGGCATGGATAAACTATCAGCAGAGCGTCAAGCATTTTGGAGTACATTTATAGAGTTTGGAAGTGAGCTAACTGGTCCAGCAGGTAGAAAGTTTTGGGATATGCTTAAAAAAAGCCAACTAGGTGAGGCTGCAGCTAACACCTTTATTAAAGGCTATAAAAAATTAGGTATGCCAGAAAAAGAAGCTGTTATGAATACAGCAGTCTACAAGGCTTTCCAAAAATTAAATCCAGGCGTTAGTGACGATGATGTTAATAGAGTGTTTCAAGAGTTTGGTTACCATGGTATTTTAGAAGAGGTGTTTGAGGAAAGAGTTGGTGATGCGTCTAGGGCTTTCCTTAAGAAGCTTACAGACCTTGGTATTGTAGAAGGATTTGATAATCCAGATTGGGATTTAAAGATGCCAACGTGGGACCAAATTAGTATGGAATTAGTTGCATTTGCAGTACCAGGTGGAGTTAAAGGAACTGTATCTGCAGGTAAAAAAATAGCTGAAACAAGAAGAATTAAAAAGGCATCTCCAGAATTTGCAAGCCAATATAAAGAAGCAGCCAGAAAAGATAAAGAAGAAAAACAAGAATTAAGTGCAATACAGAAAAAAGACACCTTAACAGAAGAAGATGTAAAAAGAGCTGATGAAATAAATCAAAACAAAATTACATTTGACGCACTTACCCAGTTTAAAGACATAATTGTAACAAATAAAGAAATAGCTAAAGAGGTAGACCTGTCAGGTGTAGACTTTACCAAAGAAGCACAAGTTACAGCTAAAGAATTGCAAGATTTAGGTGTATCAATGGAAGGTGAAGGATTAGCATCTGATACAGAGAAAAGTAATATTTTAGGCTATACTATGTTTACTAATCAAAAACTAAAACTAGGTCTTAACAAGGGTGCTACATACGACACAGTGTTAGAAGAGTATTATGGTCTAATGCGTAGAGGTGGTTTAACTCAAGAGCAAAAAAACACCTACGACCAGCACTATGAAAAGTATGAGACAGATGCTGATTACAGACAAGGCGTTAATGAGTTTATAAATAGAATGCACGATAAAATGGGTCTGCCAACTGCTGTAGCCGATGTGAACCAAACACTTAGTAGTGATAAACTATTTGATAAAGAAGGTAAGTCTTATGAGTACAAGGCAGCACAGGAGCCTAAGAAGGATGTAGCAGATAAGGTATTTGATTATGTAGGGAATTTATTTAATAAAGCACTAGGTAGATATGAAATAAAAGATGAAGTAAAAGACATATATAAAAAAGTACAAAAAAGAAAGTTAAAAGTATCTACAGCTAAAGCAATAGAGCTAGATAAGAAAGAAGAAGAGCCAAAGGCAAAGCCTAAGAAAGCAGTAAAGAAAAAACCTACTGATGAAATAAGAGAGGTAACATCCTTAACAAAAGAGGGTAAAAGAGCAGTAGAAATCAAAATAGCAAACACATATGAAAAAGGTGTTAAACCATTACAAGCATTAAAAAATGCAGTAAGTGAAGAGCAGTTTACAGAGCTTACAGGTTTACAGACTAAAGAATTTAATAAAGTAATAAAGAATAAAAAGAAATCTGAGCAAATATTAAAGAAGATACAAAAGAAGACAGGCAAAAAAACTATAGATTTACTTAGTGGTAAAGGATTTGTGCCAAGAAAGAAGAAGCCAGATGTAAGCTACCAGCTTAGCCCTGCATCTTTATCTAATCAAAAGTATGGAGCAATTAAAGGATTTGTTAAAGAATTAGCCAAAGAGGGTGAGCCTGCAAGATTTTGGTACGAGCAATCAGGTAAAGCTCTTTTAGATATTACAGGTGGAAACAAAGAAGAAGCTAAAAAATTATTGTCAATAATAGCAATTACCTCTCCACAGATGGATGTGTTAACTAACTTTGGACAAATGGTAAAGGGATACTACAAAGCAATAAAAGGTGAAGAACCTTTAGCAGGAAGATTTCCATCTGCTATGTCAGAAAGAATAAAAAAAGTAATGGCAGGTGAAGAGTTTGGTGGATTAAAAACTGATAAGTTTTACAAGAATTTAATGACAGTAGTTGAAGGTGGTACCCCAGATGTTACAGTTGATATGTGGATGATGAGAGCATTTGGAATAGATAAAGATAGCCCTACAGACCTTGAATATAGAAGAATAGAAAAGCACGTTCAAGATATAGCAGATGATTTAGGTTGGGAGCCATATCAAGTACAAGCTGCAATTTGGGTATCAACAAAGGCTAGATGGGAGTCTATATATTCTCAAGAATTAAAAAATGAAAAGAACCTAGGTAGATACAAAGGTAGTGGCAAATGGTCATCTGAAAAAGTGTATAAAAATTTTAGAAAAAAAATGTTTACAAAACTAAAAAAAGTAGACTTAAAAGACAGAAGTTTGATAAAAGCAGGTTTTAACTACAAAGATGCTATTAATAAATACAAAGGAAGAATTTCTTTAGAGGTTATACCTCACCCATCAACTAATGTTTTGCCAGGTATACATACAGCAACATATAAAGAAAAATTAGAGTATCATAAGGCTATAATAGATGTATTATCAGATGAAAATGGTCAAGATATAATAGCTAAAACCTTAAAGATGCCAACAATAACAAAGCATAATACTCCTGGATTTTATGAGGGAGAGTCTAATCCAAGTCATCACACAGAGGTTTTATTTTCTGAACAAAAAAAATATTTAAAGGCAGGTCAGCTAGATAAAGTTATAAATAAAGAAACTATTAATAATGTTGAATTATATGCAGCTGTAGAGGGTTTAGTAACAAAACAACAAGCTGTAGGATATACAAAAGAGTTTGAAGCTCCATCAAAAAAATTAGCAAATTCAGTAGCTGTTGAAGCAAAGTTTTCTATATCTGATACAGAAATGAGAAAAATATATGATGGGATGTTAGAGCTTGGCATTGACACAGGACCCATGCCTACAGACTATGGTTTTGTAATGGTTAATTTTATGGACAATGATGCTAAGCCTTTTAGTGGGGTTGACAATAATCAATTTTATGAAAATGTTAAAAATGTTTTGGATAAAGTATTTCCAGATAGTAATTTTACATTGAGTAGGTATACAACATTAGGTGGTCTTTTAGAAAACAACTGGAAGGAAAATGAAGATGGCAAAGTTTATAGAGAAAGGATTAATCAAAGCAACAGACAAGATTCTATCAGGGAATTGGTCGATACGCTCAATGGTGAAATCGCCGAAGTCAACAAAATCTTTGAAAAAAAATATGGATGGAACAAGCCGAGTAAAAAGCCCCAAGTAAGTTATCAGCTAGCCCCAGCTGAACAATCTCTTAGTTTAGACGCAGAAACTACAATACAAGAGAAAACAAGAAAGTACATAAATTCCCTTAAAAGAATAAAGCAGGTAGTAGAAGAAATAGGTGAGGTTGATGAAATGACCAATCCATACCTACAGGCTAAAATTTATCCTGGAAGAGTAAGTTCTAGATTAGAAGATTTCAATAAATACATAGAAGGTTTTGTCCAAAGACTAGATAGAGCAAAAATATCTATTCCAGACTTTGGAGATTATTTATATGCAAGGCACGCAGAAGAGCGTAATGATGCAATAAAAGAAAGAGACCCAGAATTTGAAGGTTCAGGCTCAGGGATGACTGCTGAAGAAGCAGAAAGAATATTAGAAAAGTTAGACACAGCTAAGATAAGAAAGTTTGCTAAAGAATTTGATAAAAATGTTATAGGTGAAAGACTAAATATCCTCAAAGATGGAGGTTTAATTTCTGAGGAAACATACGAGCTTTTTACAAAGGATTCTCCATATGAAAACTATGTACCTTTAAAAGGTGGAGAAAATAAACAAAATTTTAAGGCACCTCAAGGTGGTTTCAACATAGTAGGAAAAGATATATACAGGGCTGGAGGAAGAAACTCTAAAGCCGACAATCCATTTATAGCAGCTATTAGTGACTATGCAGACGCACAAATTAGGTCAGAGCAAAACAAAGTTGCACAGAGACTGTACTTACTTGCGATAGAGAACCCTGCAGACTACTGGAAAGCCAGAGGGAAAAAGTATAGACCTCAATATAATAAAGAAGGTGAGTTACTATATTTAGACCCACAAAAACTTCAAACAAATGAAATACAAGTATTAATAGATGGAAAATATAAAATAGTAGAAATAAATGACAAGCCACTGCTTGAGACATTTAGAAAGCTTGGAAGTGAAAAAACATATAAGTCTATGCAAGCCTTTAACCAGTATTTAAGAAGCGTATATACAACTTATAATCCAGATTTTATAGTTGGAAACTTTGTAAGAGATTTGCAAACAGCACTTGTGAACATAAAAGCATTAGCACCAGACAAGAATATAAGTAAAAAAATATTAAGAGATGTATTTGGTGGTGCTCCAATGAGAGCTATATATAGACAGGTTAGAGACAAGGATATAAAAACTCAAAGATTTAGTTTAAATAGAAAAAAATTAGATGTATATGCAAAATACTATGATGAAATGCGAGCAGCTGGTGGTACAGTAGGATGGTTTACAAATAGAAAAACTACAGAACTACTAAAACAATTAGAAAAATCTATTAAAAGGCAAAAAAATAACCCAATGAACATGTTAAGGTCTATTGGGAAATTTGCTAATGATTTTAATATAGCTATAGAGCAAGCAACTAGATTAGCAGCATACAAAAACTTAAGAGAAAGTGGGTACACAGAAAAACAAGCAGCGTTAGCAACAAGAGACCTAACTGTAGACTTTAATCAGAAAGGTCAAGAAGGTGAATTATTTAGGGCAAGTTATCTATTTTCAAATGCAGGTATACAAGGTTCATATATTTTATTAAATTCATTGTTTGGAAAAAATGGGAAAAAAGCTAGAAGGCTTACCTATGCACTTACCATGCAGTCATTTATTTTGGGATTAGTAAACGCTTTACTTATGGATGACCCAGATGCTGATGACCCTGAAGATAGATATCCATGGACAGATGGAATCCCAGATTATGAAAAAGATTCATATTTAATGTACCCTCTTCCTAATGGTCAAATGTTTAAATTGCAAGTAGGTTGGGGATTAAATGTATTTCACGCCATAGGCAATGGAATGGCTGAAATAGTCGTAGCAAAATACAGAAATAAAGAGCCTAAATATGCAAACTCAGCACTTAGGATAGCAAATTCTATTGGCTCAGCATTTAGCCCTATAGGTTTTGGTTTTAATGGAATATCAAGTTTTATGCCAACAGCATTTGGAACTAAACCATTATGGGAAATAGTAGATAATGCAAAATTTACAGGGGCACCTATAGCAAAAATTAGGCAACAAAGAAAACCTAGAAGCCAAGAAACATTTACTGGTGTTAATCCATACACAAAAATGGCAACAGATTGGATTTCACAAGCAACTGGTGGTGGACTCAGAGAAGGTGGTCTATATAAAGGGGGTTTAATTGAAATAAACCCAGAGTATGTGGACCACATAATAGAAACTTTAGGTGGTGGTAATCTATCCTTTATTAGAAATAGTTATAGGACAGGATATGATTTACTTAAGTATGGTGAAATTAAACGCATCAAAAGCGTTCCTATAATAAGAAAGTTCATTACAGAGCCAGGAATACAACAGGTAAATACAGATTTTTATGATATGCATAATATATCTACATATACAAGATTTAGCGATTCTAAGCTTGAAGACTTTGAAAGATATTATGATATATTATTAAATGAAAATGAAAGACTGTATGAAGAAGCAGAAACAGATAAACAGAAAGATATTTTAGATACTAGATTAAGGGGATATGAAAGAGCTTATAAAATATTATACAACAATCAGGATAAACTAAAATGAAAAACTCAATTAAAAAAATAATAAGATATGTGCTTAAGGATTTAAATATGTATAGTGAAGATGCAGAGAATCTAGTCTACAGGACTGGTATGTCTGAGAGTAACTATAAACACCTAGAACAAGTTAAAGGTCCAGCACTAGGTTTCTTTCAGGTAGAACCAGATACCATTAATGACACTATCAATAACTACCTTAAGTACAGACCAGAAAAATTAGAGCATCTTGTTAGGCGTGGCTTAGATTTATCAGACCCAGAGAACAGCGTGCTTTGTAGTATATACCTACAGGTAGCTTTTTGCAGATATAAATACTGGAGAAGCCCAAAGCCTATACCAAGTGGTGTAGTGGCACAAGCTAAATACTGGAAAGAAATATACAATGGTCCAGGTAAAGGCACCATAGAACATTTTGTAGAGAATAATGACTGATTTTAAATGTAGTCAATGTGGTGTTTGCTGTAAACAGGCAGGTAAAATAGGGCTACCAACTAAAGAAGATGGAAGCTGTAAGTTTTTATCTGATGACAATCAGTGTACCATATACGACACTAGACCAGATATATGTAATATTAAAACAATGTATAACAAAAGAAAGGCTAATGGCATGGATATAAGCTATAAA
>CERN01000568.1_pt1 | contig 14116 bp, 13 predicted proteins | sample 530761 | NCBI WGS metagenome assembly CERN01 (sample SAMEA2620947, study PRJEB7988) | marine metagenome | isolation source: saline water (ENVO:00002010), including | reverse complement strand
GGGCTTTGTTTGATTTTGGGATGGAAGGGGGCCTGAGGCATGAACACCAAGCCTAAGCTGATTCAGGTACTTGAGGGACAGGTGGTCGCCCCGCCTCCGGTATGGATGATGCGACAGGCTGGTCGTCACCTTCCTGAGTATCTCGAGCTGAGGGCGCGCGCGAAGAACTTTCTCGATTTCTGCTACACGCCTTCAATGGCAGCGGAAGCGACGCTTCAGCCAGTACGTCGTTATGGCATGGATGCCGCCATACTGTTTGCAGACATTTTGCTGATCCTCGACACGGTGGGTCTGAGTGTGCGGTTCGAAAAAGGTGTTGGACCTATTGTTCAGCAAATCGATACAGCAGCTGATTTAGCAAAAGTCACACCCCAGAAAGCGGCTGATCGATTGTCTCCGGTTTATGAGACGGTTGCTCGTGTGAAATCTGCCTTGCCCGACGATACAGCCTTGATTGGTTTTGCCGGATCACCCTGGACGGTCGGGCTCTACGCTATCGAAGGTCGCGGCAAGACAGACAAGTCGCTCGCCTGGCGATGGGCACATGGCAAGCCAGACGAATTGGCGAACGTGTTGGATCTCATCAGCGAAGCAACAGCGCACTATATGGCCGCGCAGGTGGAAGCCGGCGCGGATGCATTGATGTTGTTCGACAGCTGGGCCGAGGGTCTGCCCAATAATATCTTCCGAGAAGTCATTATCGCGCCAACGAAGAAACTGGTCGCACGGCTGAGGGAAATGGGTGTCACGGTTCCCATCATCGGATTTCCGCGCGGCGCGTCTGCCATGCTGCCGGAATACGTTCAGGAGACGGGTATCACGGCCGTCGGTCTCGATACGGCAGCAGTGCCAGCCTTTGTGAACGCCGCCCTGCCCGCCGGATTTCCGGTACAGGGACATCTTGACCCACTCCTGCTGATTGAAGGGGGTCAGCGACTCGACGATCGGGTGCGCGAGCTTATCTCTGCCTATGAAGGTCGGCCGCATGTCTTCAACCTTGGACACGGAATCCGGCCGGAAACCCCGATCGCGCATGTTGAGCGCGTGCTGGAAATCATTCGGAAGGGCTAGGAAATCATGAGCCGAAAGATCGCCGTAGTTCTGTTCAATCTGGGAGGACCGGATTCGGACAAGACCGTGAAACCCTTTTTGAAAAACCTGTTCCGAGATCCAGCCATTATTGGTGCGCCGTTGCCCATTCGCTGGTTTCTCGCTCGGCTGATCTCCACGACCCGTGCGCCATCAGTGATCAAGAATTACGCCATGATGGATGCTGGCGGTGGGTCACCGCTTTTGCCTGAGACTCAAAAACAGGCGGATGCGCTTACGGCATCGCTGCAGGAAAAATTGCCTGAGGATGAGGTCAGGTGTTTTATTGCGATGCGCTATTGGCACCCTTTCACCGAAGAAGCCGCGACTGATGTAAAAGCCTGGGGCGCAGACGAAGTCATCTTGTTGCCGCTCTATCCGCAGTTTTCCACAACGACGACAGGCTCGTCCCTCACGGCCTGGAACAAGGCTTACAAGGGTATTGCCAAGACAATCTGCTGCTATCCCTTCGCCGAAGGCCTGATCTCCTCGCATGTCGACCAGATCATGAAGGCACACAAAGCTGCGGGTGAACCCGGCAATGTTCGTCTTCTCCTGTCAGCGCACGGTTTGCCGGAAAAAATCGTGAAGGATGGAGATCCCTACCAGTGGCAGTGCGAGGCCATGGCAGAGATGATCGCCGGGCGGGTGCCGACCGACTGGGAGATTGTGCCATGCTACCAGTCGCGCGTCGGACCGCTGAAATGGATTGGCCCGCCGACCGAGGATGAAATCGAAAAAGCGGCCAAGGAAGGCAAGAACATCCTGATTGCACCCATTGCCTTTGTCTCCGAGCATATCGAGACACTGGTGGAACTTGGCGAAGAGTACCGACTTGTGGCTGAAGAGCACGGCGCCGCGAGCTATACCCGCGTGGAAGCGCTGGGCGTGCATGAGGAGTTTATCTCCATGCTGCGCGATGAAGTGCTGAAGACAATGGGACAAGACTTGCCGATCCGATCATGCGCAGACTCCCGGCTTTGCCCTGGCGACTGGAAGAATTGCCCGAACCGCACAGCCCATCCGAAAGTCGGCCAACGCGCCAATCCCGTTCGCAAGGACATCGCCTGATGCTGTATCTCTGGGTGAAGGCAGCGCATGTTGTGTTCGTGATTGCGCTGATGGGCGGCTTGCTCGTTTATCCCCGCTACAAAATTCATCAACTTTCCAGCCAGCCGGGCGAGCCTCTTTTCGAGACGATGAAAGAAGCATCGAACAAGTTGCGCATGATCATCCTGAATCCCAGCCTTATCCTCGTTTGGGTGCTTGGCGTTGCCATGCTTGTTATGAATCAAGGCTTGCTGAGCATGCCTTGGATGCATGTAAAGCTCCTGCTCGTGCTGATCCTGTCCGGTCTGCACGGTTATTTCATCGGTGTCGGAAGGAAGATTGACCGAGGAGGCGACGGGATTCCCGCCAAGCGCCTACGGATGTTGAATGAAGTGCCCTTCCTGCTGATGATCGGCGTCGTTATCATGGTGATCGTCAGGCCGTTTTAGGCAGGCCCCGTGCCCAACCCCTTGACGATTTGACCATTCTGGCCCCATAAGCGGCAAAACCGCTGCGCAGTCCTTGCGCGGGCGAAGAACTCCCAATTTACCAAAATCCGGTTGCCGACACACATGACGGCGGCCCCTCATCCGGAATTCATCCATGGCCTCTTCCATGCTCGACGACATCACCAGTGTAAAACTCAGCGATCTCAAGGCAAAATCGCCAGAGGAATTGCTCTCCTGTGCTGAAGAACTGGAGGTCGAGAATGCCTCGTCCATGCGGACACAGGACATGCTGTTCGCAATCCTCAAGGAATTGGCGGATAGCGAAGTAGAAATCACGGGCCAGGGCGTGCTGGAAGTTCTGACTGATGGCTTCGGCTTCCTGCGCTCACCGGAATCCAACTATTTGCCCGGACCAGACGATATCTATGTCAGTCCGGAAGTTCTGAAGAAGGGTAACATCCGGACTGGTGATACTGTCGAAGGGCCGATCGTCGCGCCGCAGGACAATGAACGCTACTTCGCGCTGACGGATGTTTCGCGCATCAATTTCGAGGAACCGGACAAGGCCAACAAGAAGGTTCACTTCGACAACCTCACACCGCTTTATCCCGAAGAGCGTCTGCGCATGGAAAGCCAGGATCCAACTCGCAAGGATCGTTCAGGACGTGTCATCGACATTGTCGCACCCATCGGTAAGGGTCAGCGCGCGCTGATCGTTGCGCCTCCGCGGACCGGTAAGACGGTGTTGCTCCAGAACATCGCCTCCGCCATCGAGGAAAACCATCCTGAATGCTATTTGATCGTCCTGTTGATCGATGAGCGTCCCGAAGAAGTTACTGACATGCGACGTACGGTGAAGGGCGAAGTCGTGGCTTCGACATTTGATGAGCCGTCCACACGTCACGTCCAAGTCGCCGAAATGGTAATCGAAAAAGCCAAGCGCCTCGTTGAGCACAAGCGTGACGTCGTCATCCTGCTCGATTCGATCACGCGTCTTGGCCGTGCTTACAACACGACCGTTCCAAGCTCTGGTAAAGTGTTGACCGGTGGTGTGGATGCCAACGCGTTGCAGCGCCCCAAACGTTTCTTCGGTGCGGCGCGGAATGTCGAGAATGGTGGCTCGCTGACCATTGTTGCCACTGCCCTGATCGATACCGGTAGCCGCATGGATGAAGTCATCTTCGAGGAATTCAAAGGTACGGGTAACTCCGAAGTCGTGCTGGATCGCAAGATCGCCGACAAGCGGACCTTCCCGGCCATCGACATCATGAAATCTGGCACGCGAAAAGAAGAACTGATCACGCCAGCTGCCCAGCTGTCCAAGATCTACATTCTGCGTCGCATCCTTGGCCCAATGGGCACGAATGATGCAATTGACTTCCTTCTGGATAAATTGCGCCAGACGAAGAACAATGATGAGTTCTTCGAAGCCATGAAGAACTAGCGGAGCGAGCCTGGCCATGAGCGAGCGCGACACGATCTGCGCCCTCGCCTCGGGCCAGCCCCCAGCAGCTATCTGTATTATCCGGTTATCAGGAGACCGGATCTGGAAACTGGCAGGTGCCCTGCTCGATTGCGGCCTGCCGGAACCCCGTCATGCCACTCTGACGAAATTTCGCGACGAGGATGGAAATCTCATTGATGAGGGACTCGTCGTCTTCATGCCCGGGCCGCATTCCTATACCGGTGAAGATACGCTGGAGCTTTACCTGCATGGCGGTCCAGCCGTCATAACCCATGCAATCAGTACACTGACGAGTGAGCCTGGAGTGCGCTTGGCTGAGCCGGGTGAGTTCACGCGACGCGCCTTTGAAGCGGGCAAGATCGATTTGACCGAGGCCGAAGGCGTCGCTGACATTATCGAAGCAGAGACCAATGCACAGAAAGCCCAGGCTCTTCGGCAACTGACGGGCGGTCTGACCGAGCAGTACGACCAATGGCGGGCTGACCTGACGGGCATACTTGCCTTGATTGAAGTGGTTGTGGACTTTCCGGACGAAGAAGATGCACCCGAGGAAACCACGGCACCGGTCATCCGGAAGCTGACCCGATTGATTCACGAAATCGAGGAAGCGCTTGGCGACCGGGGGATCGGAGAGAAGATCCGGGATGGATTTCGCATCGCCATTATCGGCGCGCCGAATGCGGGAAAGTCGACCCTGCTCAACCGCCTTGCCGGACGCGACGCGGCGATTGTGACATCAACCCCAGGCACAACCCGCGATGTGATTGAGGTACGGCGCGTGATGGGCGGACAGGTAGTCTGGCTATCCGACACGGCCGGTTTGCGTGAGACCCAAGATGAGATTGAAGCCGAGGGCGTTCGGCGGGCAGAACGCGTGGCTGCTGAGGCCGACTTGCGCCTGTTTATGGTTGACGGGGGCGCGCCTGAGCTGGGTGTGTTGAACTCGTTGTTCCGCCAAACGACAGATATAGTCGTGGTAAACAAGGCTGATACCGAGCTGGCCGCCGGGCTCCCAGAATACGACTACAAGATTTCCGCGAAAGATGGTGATGGCGTGCCCGAACTCGAAGCCGCACTGGCGGACTTCATTTCCAACAAGGCTGCATCTGTTGAAGCGCCGGTCATAACACGCGCCCGGCATCGCGCCCAATTGGTCGATGGACTCGCTTGCCTCATTGCTGCGCGGGATGCGCTGGAGCTTGGCACCGGTCCGGAACTCGCAGCGGAAGACGTGCGCCTGGCTATCCGGCATCTTGGAGCGGTCGTGGGCTCGGTTGGCGTAGAAGATGTGCTCGGTGCGGTGTTCTCCCAGTTCTGCATCGGCAAATGACCCCTAGGGTTTGAGGCAACGAGCCGCTATATAGCGCCTTTCTGAAATCCGGATCCGAAGTTGCGCCATGAGCGAGATGAAACAGTTTGATGTGATAGTGGTAGGCGGCGGTCATGCCGGCTGCGAAGCGGCCGCGGCCGCGGCGCGGACGGGCGCACGCACCGCTCTGGTCACACACAAGCGCGCAACCATCGGAGAGATGAGCTGTAATCCGGCAATTGGCGGCCTCGGCAAGGGTCACCTCGTGAGAGAGATCGATGCGCTGGACGGCCTCATGGGACGGCTGGCAGACAAGGCCGGTATCCAGTTCCGAATGCTCAACCGGTCCAAGGGTCCGGCTGTCTGGGGCCCCCGCTCCCAGATCGACCGAAAGCTTTACCGCGACGCCATGCAGGCGGAACTCGCGGACTATCCAAACCTGACCATCATTGAGGATGGCGCCGAAGACCTGATCGTGGAGAACAATCACGTCGCGGGCGTGATTGGTCTGAAGGGCGAGATCTATCGTGCGGCTTCTGTCGTGATCACCACAGGCACCTTCCTGAAAGGCATCATCCATATAGGTGCGAAACGTATCCCTGCCGGTCGTGTCGGCGAGGCCCCTGCGATTGGCCTGTCGGACCGGCTCTATGGGCTTGGTCTCCCGATGGGGCGTTTGAAGACGGGTACGCCGGCACGGCTGGATGGCCGGACGATCGCCTGGGATCGTCTTGAAATGCAGCCCGCCGATGAGCAGCCGATTCCGTTTTCGTATCTGACCGATGAGATTACGGTGCCGCAGGTCAAATGCGGCATTACATGGACGACGCCGGAAACCCACGCGATCATTGCCGAGAATATCGAGCAATCGGCCGTCTATTCCGGCGCGATTGCTGGCCGAGGTCCGCGTTATTGCCCGTCTATCGAGGACAAGGTTCACCGGTTCGCCGACAAGGATAGTCATCAGATATTCCTGGAACCGGAAGGTCTCGACGATCACACTGTTTATCCAAATGGCATTTCGACATCGCTTCCAGAGGATATTCAGGAGCGTTTTCTCCGTACCATTCCCGGGCTCGAGAATGCCAAGATTATCCAACATGCCTATGCAATCGAATACGATTACGTCGATCCACGTGCGCTCTCGTCCGCACTTGAGGTGCATGCGCTTCCAGGCCTGTATCTCGCCGGGCAGATCAATGGCACAACCGGATATGAAGAAGCCGGCGCGCAAGGTCTCGTTGCGGGCTTGAATGCGGCACGCGCCACGGGCGGAAAAGATCCGATTATACTTGATCGCGCGGAGGCATATATTGGCGTCCTCATCGATGACCTCGTGACGCGCGGCGTGACGGAACCCTATCGGATGTTTACATCGCGCGCCGAATATCGGTTGGCACTACGCGCCGATAATGCCGACCAGCGTCTTACCGAAAAGGGTATTGCCGCCGGATGCGTCGGGTCAGACCGGGCAGACGTGTTTCACGTGAAACACCGAGCGCTTGAATCTGCCCGCCAACTTCTGAAGACACTGACCTTGTCGCCCGCAAAAGCGGCTCAAGCCGGATGGGCGGTCAATCAGGATGGCCGCGTCAGGACGGCATGGGAATATCTCTCCTACAAGGATATCGATCTCAACGCACTGTCCGCCGTTTGGCCGGAAGTATCAGACATCTCCGAGGAGATCGGGACGCAGGTCGAGATTGAAGCTCTTTACTCTTCCTATTTGGAACGCCAGGCAGAAGATGTCGCCGCTTTGCGTCGCGACGAAGATCTGATGATCCCGGCAGATCTCGATTATTCGGGAATTGGCGGTCTCTCGAATGAGGTTCGCCAGAAACTGGAATCGGTCCGTCCTTCTACGTTGGGACAGGCCGGTCGTATTGAAGGCGTGACGCCCGGCGCTCTAACGGCCCTTTTGGGATATGTTAAGCGCCGGAAGAAAGCTGGTTAACACTCATGATGAATTCCGAAGATCGCGCGGCCTTTCTGGCCGAATTCGATGTTTCACGTGAAACATTGGAAAGATTGGACGCCGTGATCTTAACTCTCGACGCGTGGCGGCAACGCTCCAATCTGATTGGACCGCGTGAGTGGCCGCAGATATGGGGTCGGCATGTGGCTGATTCCTACCAGATTCTGCCGTTTATTCCGGAATCAACGCGGATCGTCGATCTCGGTTCGGGTGCGGGATTTCCCGGATTGATCATTTCTGCGGCCCGACCACACAGTCATGTGACCATGATGGAAAGCGTCGGGAAGAAATGCGCCTTTCTCCGCGCCGCTATCGGCGATGCTGGTCTCAATGCGTCCGTTTATCAGGGACGGATTGAGGCTGCGCCGAATTCCACCGCGGATATTATCACTGCGCGGGCGTTTGCGCCCCTTCCAAAACTGCTCGACTACGCCGCTCCCTGGATGGAAAACGGTGCAACAGGGGTTTTTCTAAAGGGCGAACGCTGGAAAGAAGAATTGACGGACGCCCAACAAAGATGGAACTTCGCCTATGAGGCGATTCCAAGTCGCACTGGTGGGTCAGGCGTGATTTTGATCGTGAGGGAGCTCAAGCGTGGTCAGCGGTAAACCTAGAATCTTTGCAGTCGTGAACCAAAAGGGCGGGGTCGGGAAGACAACGACGTCCATAAATCTCGGCACGGCGTTGGCGGCTGTGGGCCGGCGCGTCCTGATTGTCGATTTCGATGCGCAGGGCAACGCCTCCACAGGGCTGGGTATTGAGCGCCAGGATCGGCATCAGACATCCTATGATGTTGTCGTGGACCGGATCCCGCTGGAAGAAGCGGTTCTGTCAACGATTGTGCCGCGTCTTGACATTGTTCCGGGCGATGAAAACCTCTCTGGTGTAGAAACCGAACTGGCCAATGACTCTCACCGGTCCTACAAATTGCGCGACGCGCTGCATGATTATGTTCAGCGGTCTGTCCAGGGCGGACTGGTCCAGTATGACTATATTCTGATTGATTGCCCGCCATCGCTGTCGTCGCTTACTTTGAACGCGATGACGGCCGCCGATGCACTTCTGGTTCCGCTACAGTGTGAGTTCCTGGCGCTGGAAGGCCTTAGCCAACTGCTCCGCACGGTGGAAGTTGTGCGCTCTGGCCTCAATCCCAATCTCGAAATCCAGGGCGTCGTCCTGACCATGTATGACCGGCGAAACAATCTGTCCGACCAGGTCGCCGACGAAGTGCGAGCCTTCTTTGGCGCCAAGGTCTACAATACGGTCATACCGCGGAATGTACGCCTTTCCGAAGCGCCATCTTTCGGCAAGCCGGCCTTGTTGTATGACTATCGCTGTCCAGGTAGCGAGGCCTATATCCGTCTCGCATCCGAAGTCCTTCAAAGAGAGAAAGCCCGCGCGGCCTGACCCATATGAGCGACGATACCAAGAGCAAACCTTCCCGTCTTGGACGCGGCCTGTCTTCCCTGATTGGGGAAGTGGAGGCTGTCTCTCCGCCTGAAGCACGCACTGCAGGTGGGAGTAAGGGCAGCTCCAACGAAATCGCGATCGACAAGATTCGCCGAAATCCGAAACAGCCTCGTCGGACCTTCGACGAGGCCGCCCTTCAGGAACTCGCGGAATCCCTGAAATCCAAAGGCGTTCTCCAGCCTATTCTGGTCCGTCCGGATCCCAAGGAAAAGAACGAGTATCAGATCATAGCGGGGGAGCGTCGGTGGCGCGCCGCCAAGCTGGCCGGTCTGACCAGTATTCCCGCTATTGTACGGGATACCGACGAGTTGGAACTACTCGAGATCGGCATCATCGAGAATGTTCAGCGCGCAGACCTCAACCCAATTGAAGAAGCTGAAGCCTATGAGGCGCTGATGAAGCGCTTCGGTCGAACTCAGGACAGTCTTGCCACAAGCGTCGGCAAAAGTCGGGTTCACATCACAAACACCCTGCGCTTGCTGCAATTGCCAGCAGGCGCTCGAGAGTATGTTCGTGATGGCAAGGTCACGGCGGGACACGCGCGCGCGGCGCTGGGTGCGCCCGATCCGGAAGCGCTGGTGGAGCTTGCTGTTGAGAAAGGCCTGACGGTTCGCGAGGTCGAAGCGCATGCCAAGGCTGCTCGCGAAGACACGCCCGTTGAAACCAAATCCGCCCGACTCAAGTCAGAGGAAAAGGATGTCGACACCGAAGCCCTCGAGGCGGATCTCTCCCGGTCCATCGGACTGGATGTAGACATCCGCCACGGCAAGAATGGCGGCGAGCTTCGCATCAAGTATCGCGACCTGGAACAACTTGACGATGTCTGCAGACGTCTGACTGCCAAGCGCAACATTCTCTGAACGTCAGCTTGCTATTTCGGCGGCGCGGGCGATTTCATTCATCAGTACACGGATTACTGGGTCCGCACTGCCTGACCCGGACTTGGCTTGTTGTTCTGCTTCATAGATCCGTTCCATCACCCGCATCAGCCGCTTGGTCGGCCACTTCCTGAGGCGCGCGCTGAACAGGCCCCATTCGCTTTGCCAAACGGGCGGCCGGAGTTTCATGCCGGGATTCGATTGGCCGGATGCAAGCCGAGACTGAGCGTCCAGCATGCGCATGGTTTCGAACTGAAGTGAACGCAGGATGGAAATCCCACTCGTGCCCGCAACAGCCAGTCGGTCGAGTGTGGTATGGACGAGCGCCGGTTTGCCATCGAGCGCTGCGCGAATGGCGGCTGAAAGATTGTGATCCACATCGGTAGCGGACAAGGACCGGATATCATCCACATCAAGCGGTCGGCCCAGACCGCGTGCATAGAGGGCGAGCTTCTCGATCTCCGAGTTGGCCAGATTGCGATGGCCCGGCAGGTCGCCCACAAACAGTGCGAGCGCCTCGGGTGTGATCTGGACACTTTCGGACTTCAGCGCATCCTGAACCCGTTTCTCAATATCGCCCGCTTCGTCGGCGAACAGTTGCAGGCAGGCGGTCAGTTGGGCGGTTTCTGCGGCGGCGCGCAATTTCGAGCGCTTCTGCAGGCTACCAGCTTCGATTATCAGGCGGGCGGAATAATAGCCCTCCTGCGATTCACCTTTCTGAATGGCCTCTATCAACAGGGCGGCAATCTTGTCGCCGCTTGTCCGAACGCGGATGACGCGAGGGTCTCCCAAGAGGGATACCGCTTCGAGTCCGTCGAACAGGAGTGATGGGTCCTTCTTTATGGAGTCATCATCCAGTGTGGTGACATCCATATTGGCGCCTTTCGGCGTCCAGGCTTTGATCAGGGAAATCGCGGCATCGGAGGCGAGGCCGGAATCTTCACCGAAGGCCAGCACAGCCCAAACGGATGGTTTGGGCTTGCGGGCAAAATCACTCGCCTGTTTGCCCTTGAACAACATTATTCAACCGACAATTTGCGCCGCAGGTCGTCCACGATATTCTTCGCCAAGATGCCGGCCGCTCTCTCCGAGGCGCTCTTTTGGGCTGCTATGTCTCCATAAGTGCTGCTCGGTACCGCAAAACTGACTTCGCCAACAGCGTAGCCGGTCAACCGTTCTTGGCCTTGAGACAAAGCGTAACGGCCCGACAAGGTAACATTTGATCTCGCCGCTGCGCCGTCTTGCTGGAATGCCAACCGAGTCAGATTTTCTTTCACCGTAATCTGGAGCGAGGCAGCCTCTGTCACGTTTGGCAATCCGATCGCCAACTCTTCCTGCAAGGCCCGGCGCAAGATGTATCCCGATCGGCCATCGATGGGTTCGACCGTGATGGCGCCGCCATAAGTGGCGCCCGCGCCCGTCGCATAGACCGGTTTGAATCCGCACCCGGCTATGAGGGCGAAGGCGACAAGAGCGAAGAACTGTTTCATGCCACCACGATATTCACGATGCGGCCGGGCACGACAATGGTTTTCTTCACGGACTTGCCCTCAATGAAGCTGGCTACATCCGCATGGGCTTTCGCAACGGCTTCGACGGAATCCTTGTCCATGCTCTTCGGCACGGTGATTTCCGCGCGGCGCTTCCCATTCACTTGAACCGCCATTGTGACCTCATCTTCCGCCAGCAGGGCGGGGTCCGCCACGGGCCAGGGCGCTGAGGATACGAAGGCAGGTTGGCCCAGTCGTTCCCAACAGGCCTCGGCCAGGTGCGGTATGAACGGTGTCACACAGCGGGCCAGCATGGAGGCGCCTTCAATACGCGCGCCCAACACGGTGTCGCCAGCCGATTCAGCCTTTTTCAAAGTGGTGACCCATTCATGGATGGTGGCTACGGCAGAGTTGAACCGGAATTCCTCGATTGCCTTGTCGATGGCTGCGACGGCCTTGTGATTCGCTTTCCGCAGCGCTGTGGAGTCGGCATCCTCGCCAGCGGCAGTGCTGGTATCCTCTGGCAGGGCATCGAACACGCTCCACAGGCGCTGGGCAAACCGCGACGCGCCTTCAACGCCGGACTGGGTCCACTCGACATCTCGTTCCGGCGGGGAATCTGACAGGACGAACCAGCGCGCGACATCCGCGCCGAACTGGCTGATGATGGCATCCGGGTCGACCGTATTCTTCTTGGACTTCGACATTTTCTCGATCGGACCTGCCGTCGCAATCGCGCCGGTGGCGGTCTCGATCCAGGTATCGCCATCGCGAGTGACTTCATTCGGCTCCAGCCACTTTCCGGCCGCAGACTTGTAGGTCTCGTGCGTCACCATGCCTTGCGTGAAAAGACCGGCAAACGGCTCGCCATTCGGCAAGTCCAGCAGGCCGACATCGCGCATCGCCTTGGCGATGAAGCGCGCATAGAGCAGGTGAAGCACCGCATGCTCGACGCCGCCAACATATTGGTCGACCGGCATCCAATAGGCGCGCTCTTCTAGATCGTTTGTGCTGGCAAAGCGGGAATAGTACCAGGAGCTGTCGACGAACGTGTCCAGCGTGTCTGTCTCGCGGCGGGCGGCCTTGCCGCATTTCGGGCAATCGACATGTTTCCAGCTTGGGTGGCGCTCCAGCGGATTGCCGGGCTGGTCGAAGGAAACCTCGTCCGGCAGTTTCACCGGCAGATCAGCTTCCGGCACCGGCACGATGCCACAGTTTTCACAATGGATGACCGGGATCGGGCAGCCCCAGTAGCGCTGGCGCGAGACGCCCCAGTCACGAAGGCGATAGTTCACCTTGCCTTCACCGAGCCCCATGGATTCGATTTTTTCAATGGCGGCGCGCTTGGCGTCATCAATCGCCATCCCGTCAAGGAAGCCGGAATTGAAGATGCTGCCGGGGCCGGTATAGGCCTCGTTTTCAACATCGAACGTGGCAGCGTCAGCGTCGGCCGGCAGCACAACGGGCGTGACGCTCAGGCCGTATTTCCGGGCAAAATCGATATCGCGCTGGTCATGCGCCGGGCAGCCAAAAATCGCGCCGGTGCCGTACCCCATCAGCACGAAGTTCGCGACCCATACGGGCAGGGCCTTCGTGTCGTCGAAAGGGTGTTTGACGGTCAGGCCGGTATCGAAGCCAAGCTTTTCGGCCTTTTCGATGGCTTCTTGGCTGGTGCCGATCTGTGCGCATCTTGCGCGGAACGCTTTCAGCTCATCCGATTGCTCCGCCATTTGGACGGTCAGCGGGTGATCTGGTGACAGGGCGATGAAGCTCGCGCCGAATAGCGTGTCCGGACGGGTCGTGAAGATCTCGATGCCTTCGCCAAATCCGGATGGCGCGGTGCCATCGAATTCGAACCGCATCTGGAGCCCTTCCGACCGGCCGATCCAGTTCGCCTGCATGGTGCGCACCTTTTCAGGCCAGCGCTCCAGCTTTTGCACTTCGGTCAGCAGGTCTTCGGCATAGTCGGTAATGCGGAAGAACCATTGCGTGAGCTCGCGCTGTTCCACCAGCGCGCCCGAGCGCCATCCGCGCCCGTCGATGACCTGTTCATTGGCCAGCACCGTATTGTCGACCGGGTCCCAATTCACTTTCGAGGCCTTGCGATAGACGAGGCCCTTTTCCAGGAATTTCAGGAACAGACCCTGCTGGGCGCCGTAATATTCCGGGTCGCAGGTCGCGAATTCCCGGCTCCAGTCGAGCGACAGGCCGAGCTTCGAGAACTGGGCCTTCATCGAGGCGATGTTCTGATAGGTCCAATCGCCCGGATGAACATTGCGCTCCATGGCGGCGTTCTCGGCAGGCATTCCGAACGCGTCCCATCCCATTGGATGGAGCACATTGTAGCCCTTGGCGCGCTTGTGGCGGGCAACAACATCGCCCATCGCATAATTGCGCACATGGCCCATATGCAGCCGCCCGGATGGGTATGGGAACATCTCCAGCACATAGGCCTTGGGCGCATCGCCCGCCTCGGCTGGAGATTTTGCGTGAAAGAGTGCGGCCTTTTCCCAAGCTGCACGCCATTTCTGTTCCGCGATTTGCGGATCGTAACGGGTCGCCATGCCCCTGACCTTTCCGGATTATTGGTTCAGCCGGAGCTTAGCCCAGCTGGGAGTTCTTCAGCAGTCGTGCCCGATCCAGGATCTTGTTCTCAAGCTGGAGTGCGGTTTCCGGATCAACGACAGCATCGGTCCACTCGCCGGCCTCACTCTTTTCCTGACGGAACACGGAAACTTTCACGCCATCTGCACGCAAACGCGTATCAAGGATGTAGACCGTGACTTTGACGCGTTCGTTTGGCGCGGCGGCATATGCCTTCCAGTCATACGTGATCAGGCCACCGATAGGGTCGGCCGTTGCCACCGGAAGATCATCGAACGTGTCGAGCGAGGCGCGCCAGAGATATGGATTCACGCTGCCGATATTTTGCTGGATCACG
>CERN01007372.1_pt1 | contig 14144 bp, 8 predicted proteins | sample 530761 | NCBI WGS metagenome assembly CERN01 (sample SAMEA2620947, study PRJEB7988) | marine metagenome | isolation source: saline water (ENVO:00002010), including | reverse complement strand
ATTCTAAACACTTTCCTTTAAAACATACTTTTGCAGATGGGGTATATGTTAGGCAAATGTCTATGGCTCAGGGTTCTGTTGTTGTTGGAGCAATACACAAACACTTACATGTTTGGTTTTTATTAACAGGCGGTATATCTGTAGCTACAGAAAATGGTATTGAAGATTATATTTCACCATGTTACGTTGTTGCTAAACCAGGTACTAAAAGAGTTATATATGCTAATGAAGATAGTATATTTGTAAACATACATAAAAATCCTACAAATACAAAAGATATACAACAATTAGAAAAAGATATTGTTGCAAAAGATATAAAAGAATATGAAGAATACATTAATAAAAATAAATAAACTATGAGTTTTTTACTAGTCGGTGCTGCTGCTGTAACAGTAGGTGCTGGTGTAGCTAAAGCTATTGGTGCTAATAAAAGAGAGAAAGCTGCTGCTGCTGAAGCTGCTGCGGCAAAGGCAGAAATGAATAAAAGAAAAGCACAATTTGCAGCTTTAGACACTAGTAATCCTTACATGAACATGGAAAACAAAATGGAAGATCTAACAGTTAACCAACAAGAAGCAGAGTTCATGAGAGAGCAACAGCAACAAAACCAAGCAAACATATTAAGCCAAATGAAACAATCAGCAGGTAGTTCTGGTATAGCTGCGTTAGCACAAACGCTAGCTAATCAAGGTTCTATGGATGCTAAGACCGCTTCTGTATCTATTGGTAAACAAGAACAAGCTAATCAACAACTAGAAAGAGCTGAGGCTAGTAGAATACAAGACGAGCAGATAGGAGGTGAAGTTCAAAAAAGAAAAGATGAAGAAAGTAAAATAGCTACACTCATGGGTATGGATGCTGCAGACATGCAAGCAGCAAACATGAAGGAGCAAGCTGCTAATCAAGCAAAGTGGGACGGAATATCAAGTGCTGCAGGTGGAGTAACTAACGCGTTAACAGGTGGTGTAGGAGGTAAAATGGATTTCCAAAACCCTTTCTGGAAACAACAAACATAAAAATATGAATGTAAATTTAGTAAACGCATATAAACAAGGTGTTATGTCAGAAGCCTATAAAGAAATGGGCAAAGGCAGAAGAGGAGTTTCTGATGTTTTAGGTAAAGTTGGTAAAGACCTTAATAAAATTGGTACTGATTTAGCTAACAAAAGAGAAACTGACGCTAAAACAGAAGCTAAAAGAATATCTGATGGTAAAAAAACAGGACAAGATCTTGCTACAAAAGTATTAGATAGAAGTGGTGCATTAAATGAAAATTATTTAAATGCTTATAGACCTCAAGTAGAAGATCTACAAGCTAAATACGATGCAGCTGTTCAAAGTGGTGACAAAGATTTAGAGCAAAAGTTACTAGGGCAGTTAAACGATTTAAGTGCAACAACCGCAACGTGGGTTGATTTTAGAAAAGACGTTGCACAAACCATAGATACAAAAAGTGTTGATGGTAAAGCTATGCCAAATTTAATATCAGGTTTAGATTCAGATACGCAAAACTTATTAAATTCTATATTAGATTCTAATACTGAAGTTGTGTTTGAAGACGGCGTGTCTAAAATAAAAGGTCCTGATGGTAAATTATACAGCAAAGGTGATCTTGAAAAAGTACTAGACAACGCTAAAAGAGATGTTGCAACTCATAACGATTTGCTAGGTATAAATGATTCTTTAATGCAGGAAGCTGCAATAAATGAAAGTTTAAGTACAGACGACAATTCTTACAAGCCTTTTGATAGAGATAAAACAAATAGAAGAGTAATGCAAATTCTAGAAACATCTAATATACAGTCTATACTAAATGACAATGTATTTACAGGTGAAACTACTATGGCTGAAAACATTAAAGATTACATTGGTGGATTATCGTATGAAGCTTTGGGTATAGATACTGTTTCTTCTAAAGGTCAAATTTACGATACAGATGGTGATGGTAAAATATCTATGGAAGAAGCTAAACTTATATCACAAGAAGATAGTGATAAAATATTTGACGCATTAACTAATCCTGAAAATGAAAATTATAATGATGGTATTACTAAAAAAACAGTTGGTAACTACTACACATCTATATTAGAAAAAAACTATGGAGGTACAAGAAAAGATGTAGTTCAAGCAAATGAAAAAAATTATGACCTCTTAAACAAAAAATACTTCGGTAGCTAATGAATTTAAATTCTCAAGATCAACAAATATTAAGAGACGCAATAGCGAAAATGAAAGCGGATAGAGTTCCTATACCGCAAGCTCAAGCTATGATTGATGCTTTTATAAAAAGAAAGCAGGCTGCTTACGCGGCACAACCAACTGCACCTACACAAAAAGAAAAGAAAGAAGTAAAAGAAAACAATACTGAAATAGAACAAGCAGAAGCAAGGGAAAAAGAAAGAGTAGCAAAGCTTGGTTATACAAATGATTTTCACCCTGATAATGTAAAAACTTGGGTTAATAAAGACGAAGATCAAATGATAGCTGAGTTAAAGAAACTTTATCCAAGAGTTGATTTTACAGCACAAGCTAGTGGTAGTGGTGGTAATGAACTAGTAATAACAGGTACAGGTGAACCTTCTTTTCCGGGTATAAAAATTAATTTAAACCCTAACGGAGAGGCGGATAGGCAAAAAGCCGTAGATCAGTTTAATGTTTTTAACCAGTGGGCTAAAGGTCAACAAGAGGTTATAAAAAAGAACGGTATTGGTATGAACCTGTTTACAGGTGTAGATACTCAAGGTAACTTTTTTGTTCCAAATGCTATTGAAAGAGATGATTTGGCAAGAGCCAACAAGGGTTATAACGAAATAGGTATTAACGTTTTCCCTTTATATAATCAAAAAAAAGGTAAACAACAACTTTATGGTATAAGTAAAGATGGTGTACCTATAGAAGGTGAGTTTGATCCACAAGAGTTACAACAGTATTTATCTAATAGAGATAATTATACTGAAGAGCAGAGAATTAAGTTTTCTGAAATGGCCCACGAAGCTGCTGTGCGTCAAAATAAAATAAGAAAAAACATACAGCAAGACCCTCAGTATAGTGTTGACATGTCTTTGTCAAAAGCTAACTATGCAAAATCAAAACAAAAATATAACGACGTTAAGGTACTTATGAAAGGTGCTTCAGAAGAAGATATTAAAGTGCTTAATAACTACTTAAACAAACCTATTGTTTCTGATGACGGTGAGTTTGAGCCAGTTGATAATTGGGAACAACAAAGAGTTGATACTTTGTTTTCTGACGAGGTTAGAAACTCATTAAGCCCTGAAGGTCAAGCTATATTTGATAAAGCAAAAGAAAATTCAGAAGAACAGTTTAATAAATCTATAAGTAAACAAAACTTATTAGACAATGAAAAGGTTTGGAACGCTGAGTATGCTGAAAGATTAAGAGAAGGTGATGACCAGTTAATTGTAAGATATAATGGTAGAGCAGGTATAGTAGCTGTTGAAGGTGAGGATGGTGAAGTTAAAGTAGAAAATTTATATAAGCAAAAAGAATCTATAAATACTAATTTAGATAACGCTAAAAAAGATTTTAAAACAGAAAGTGATGAAGATTATAGGTACGCTATAGATATATTTAAACAAGCAAAAAAAGATGGTGTAACTGTTGAAGTTAAAAAAGATGAAAAAGGTATGAATATGTATATTGCCAAAGGTAATAACGCAGAAAAATACCAACCAATGTTTAATAAGATTAGAAAAAGAGAAAAAGAAACTTTTGACAAATACAACACCACTATAACTGTTGAAAGTAATAGATATAAAAACTGGTTAAAAACTAATCAAGAACATTCAAAAATACAAGACGTTGCTAATAGAGAAGGTGATATTGGTAATATAATGCTAGATCAATTTAACAGTGCTTGTGCTAGTATAGGTTACTCCGTACCAATATTGTTTGGTAGTGAAAACGCTATAAACATGCATCAAAGTAGACAGGCTGGTGCAGATGCTTACGAGGCTGTTTTAGATTACAATACGTCTTTAGCAACAGGTCAAAAAGGTAGATACAGTTTAATAACTTTATCACAACAAGCTCCAAACGTAATGCTGGCCGTCGCTACCCAGGGTGTTGGTACCGCTTTTGGTGCTGGCGCTACTGTGGCCAGCGCTATAACAGCTAGTGCTTTTGGTTTAAACTCTGGTACATCTAAATATGCAGATCTTACAATACAAGCTGGTGCTGCTGAAGAAGCAAAAAGGCAACTTGAAATGTTAGAGCTCAATAAAGATTACATGGATTATGAAGACTATATAAACACAAAAGCTAATCTTGAAGAGCAAAAAGCTTTAGGTGATATGTCAAGTAACGATATACTTAAAGCGTCGATAGCAGCTGGTGTTATTGAAGGTGGTGTGGCATTTGCCTTAGGTACAATACCTAACGCTAGTAAATTAATGAAAGGTATTATAGGCACGTCACAAGCAGATGATATATTAGCAGCTGTTACTAAAAAGAACTTTGCTTATTATGCTGGTGTAGCTGGTGAAGGTATTAAAAGAACTGGTGGTGAGGTTGTTGAAGAAAGCTTAATACATCTTGGTGATATGGCTTCTGAGTCTATATTTCTTGACAGAGACATGGATTTATCTGAAGGTTGGAGTGATGTAATAGCTGCCTCTGTTTTAACAGGTGGTGCAATGAACGGTCCTAGTTTAGCTTATAGCTCTATAATGCAGCGTATGAATACTTCTGATAATAGAAAAGTATATTTTGAAACTAAAGATCAAATTAATAAATATAAAAATCAGCTCAAAGATACTAATCTAACACAATCAGATATAGACTTAATAACATACGACTTAAACCAAGAAAAAAGCAAACTAGCAACTCTTACAGACGGTATGGAAATGACTGGTATGTTAATGGGTGCTAAAGGCCTTGAGCGTTTAATGAAAAACGGTATGGTAATGGATCAGCTAAACTACGAGGCTGGTGTTACGCCTGGTGATTCACAAGCTGTTATCGATAAAAAAGTTAAAGAATATTCTGATAGTTTAAAAGGTGATAAGAAAAAAAGCTATGATAATAGATTAGCTGATGCTAAAGAAAGAAGACAAAAGCTACTTGAAAGTGTAGATTACAAAGATGGTCATAGAGCTTGGGGTAGCAGAGGTACTCGTATTCATAATAGATTAATGAAGACTGATGCTGATTATAAAAAAATGAATGACCAGCAAAGAGCTACAAAGGTTCATCAAGAGGCAAAAAGACAAATAGAAAATAAATTTATAAAAGACGCTAAAAAAGATAAAGGTATAAAAGCTATGGTTGAAACACAGCTATACGGCGGCGTTGATATAATGAGAGATAAAAGAAGAACTAAACAACAAAGAGAAGCTGAAGACGAAGCTTATCTTCGTTACGGTAGATTGTTTGGTGGTTTTAAAGCTGAAGCTATATCTAGAAATATAGATCAAGAAATAAATGCTAAATCAGTTTTAGGTGATAAAAGATTAGAAGGTTTACAAATAGTTCAAGTTAGTGACAAAGGTTTTGTTGAAGATATACGTCAGATGGAGGAAAATGGTGAGCTTAATCCAGATGAAAGCGCTGATGATATTATAGCTGAAGTAGAGTCTGGAGAAAGTTTTGGTGTTATTGTTGGTGGTAAGTATATTGTTACAGACGCTAAAGCTGCAGCTAAAAATCTTAAGGAAGGTAACTTAACACAAGGTACTGTATTTTCACATGAAGTAAAGCACGCTACAGACGCTAAAGCCTTTGATACTCAGGAGTTAATAGAATACTCTGGTAATTTAGCCGCATGGACAGCTGAGAACGCAGCGCCTATACATGTTGAGGCAATGCAGAGATTACAAGGTAACAAGCATTTATTATATGACAAAAACGGTATGCCATTGCCATGGGAGCAACAACCAAAAATAGCTCATCAAGAATATGGTAACTACGTACAAGATGCTATACAAAGAAAACAGTATAAAAAATATAAAGACAAGTTGTACTCTAACAAGCCTACAATTTTACAAAGAGCTCAAGGTTTATATAACGCTGATTTTAAAACTGACACACCGACAAATGCCGCTGCTTATTTAGCGGATCACATGAAGTCTTTTGACAAAGGTGAGGTAGGTAAGTTAACTAAAAGAAGAATAGATAAAAGAAAAGGTAAAGATTTACAAACTGAAGATGGTAGAACTGTAAAAAGATCTAGTAACTTACAAGGCGTGTTAGAGCAGGGTTACAAAGGTAAAAAAGCAACTAAAGCTGATGTTAAAGCTATGCTTGACAATATGCTTAAAGTTGATTACAATGGCGAACCAATGACTGGTGATGCCAATCAAGTAAGTGCTTTAGAGTACGAAATAGGTGGTATAATGAATGACATAGCTAAAAGGTTGTTTGATCCTATAAGTATTGACAATAGAAAAGGTGTAACAAGAAAAGATTATATAGACAGTTTGTTTTCAGAAGCTGTTACTATGATACAAAATGAATACGATCCTTCTAAACAAAGTTTAGACGCGTTTGTTAGTAATAGATTAAACCTTAGAGCAAACAGCTTAGCTGAAAGATTAGGTATTGATCAAGTGTTTACAACAGATTTAGACAACGCTAATCGAGTTCTTACTGATGACGATACAGATATAAATTTAGATGATGATAGAAATATTGTTGAAGGAACAACAGATTTTACTGATGGCTTAGCGTTAACACCAGAAGGATTAAAAACTGTCTTAGATGAAGTCCAGTTAACTTTAGGAGGTATTTTACCTAGCATTACAGCTGAAAAAGGAAAAAATGCTACAGTCAGTCCTTTAGTTTCTGAATTAAAAAAGAAGTTTTATGCAGAAAAAAATCCTATACAGCAAACTATAGAAGCTGCTATGGGTAAAACACCACAAGAGATTGAAATGTTTTTAAAAAATCCTAAAAACAAAGCTCTTATATTAAAACACATGCCAACCACTTGGTTAGCTAAAAATATGCCTAAAGCCGTACAAAAACTAGTTATACAAGAAGACGGTACTAAGGTATGGACAACAGATCATGTTGGTAGAACTAAAGGTACAAAACCAGGTCAAGTAGACTTTTATAGATCAAGCGAAGAAGGTCCTTACAAAGGTATGACTGATGGTAAACAAAAAATTAGACGTAATCCTAAAGCTATGACAGATATAACTTCTGTTGATATTATTAAAAAGTTTTTTAATGGTACTACAATGACAGAGCTTAGAAGAGGTGGTCTTGACACGTTAACTAGAGCTATGGCTCAAGAAATAGGTTTAGAACAGTTTAGAGCTAACATGGAAAATGATAGTGATATAGCTAACATGTTTAAGTCTAGGCAAGAGCTTTTATATGGTGTACAAGCTGATAACTTAACAGCTCAAGCTATAGAACAAGTTGAAAGAGGTGTTGTGCTAAGAAGTAAAGAAAGTAAAAACTTAGGCATGTCTGCCTTTATGAATGGTGTTGCTCCTAACTTAGAACAAGTAATACAAACTGGTGTTAGGTTTGGTTTTGATAGCAAGGCTTATAGAGATATGTCTGCTATGCTAACTAACTCTAGTGAGCTGCTTGCGCATATAGAAGAACAAGCTATTAACAAGGGTATTACAAAAGAAAACATAGGATTAATACAAAACGCTTTAGACAGCGCTGATGTTCCTAGTAAAATAAAAGACGCGATAAAAGAAGGTGGTTATAGATTAAGAAACAAAGATAAGAAAACAAACGACAACGCTGTAAGATATAATAATGCAATAAAAAACTTTGTTGACAAGTATAATATAGATCAGTCTTTTATAAATAGTCTTGGTGGTGTTGATGTGTTTGGTTATTTTAGTAGAGCTTTAGATTCTGCAATGAACTCAGCTAAATATGATGGCAAAGCTCCTTTTGCAGATGACAGAGCGCAAGTTATGGATATGCTAGTTAACGAGGTTACTGGTTACGTTCAAGCTGACATACTACCTGCTAACAAGAGTAACAGAAAACTAGTTGACATTTATTCTCCTATACTACATAGTGAAGGAGATATGCAAGCTGCTCTTGATCACTTAGACACAGTGCGTGATAAAATATCTGCAGCTAATACATCTAACATAGGTCATTTAAAATATTTAATTGACAAGCTAAACGAAGCTTACAAAGCTGGTGACATATCTGGTATAGATTTGTTTACATTTTTTCAAACGCAAACAAACATAGTAAAAGGTATAAGAGCTTTGAGTGCTATAGAGTATTTTATGCAAGGTAACTTTATAGATACTAACAAGTTTAAAAATATAAAAGACAGTGTTAAAACTGATAGCAAAGCATATAACGCTTGGGTAGATAAATTAAGTAAGTTTGATTTTTATGCTGAGCGCATGAAAGAAAATACAGCTACTTTTAAGAAAAAAGGTTTAAAAGGTAAAGCATTAAAAAGAGCTGCGCACAAAGCTACATACGCTGATCTAACAATTAAAGGCGAGCATCTAGCCGCTAGTGGTAATACTAACAGTGACTTGTTTGCTGCTATAGTTTCTGGTAAATATAACGATCAAGTGTTTGCTGATATAGTAGAAGATCATACTCAGTTCTTTGGTCCTAAGTTTGTTATGGATAAAATACTTGACACTAAGTTAGGTAGAACAAGTAGAGAGGGTCACAGAAGATTAACACTTGCTTTGCCAAAAAATATATTAGATAGAGTTGTTCACGTGTCTGGTAAGCCTGCAGCTGAAGTTGTTTTATTAAAAGAAGCTGGTATAAAAGTTTTAAGATCAAAAGAAAACATACAAAAAGATAATATTATAAGTAAAGCTCTAGAACAAAAGTATTTAGAAGGTGATGCTAAAGGTATAAGTGTATTAGACTTTGATGACACACTTGCTACAAGTAAATCTCTAGTTGAGTTTACAAGACCAGACGGTACAACAGGTACGTTAACACCTGCAGAGTATGCTGCTGAATATGAAAACTTAGCTGATCTTGGTTATAAGTTTGATTTTTCACAGTTTAACAAAGTTATTGATGGTAAAATTGCACCGTTATTTGAAAAAGCTAAAAAGCTAGCAGCTAAGTTTGGTACTAACGATATATTTATATTAACAGCTAGACCACCTGCGGCTCAAAAAGCTATACACAAGTTTTTAAAAGACAATGGCTTAAACATACCTATAGAAAATATAACTGGACTTGGTAATTCTACAGCTGAAGCTAAAGCATTATGGGTTGCTGATAAAGCAGCTGAAGGTTATAATGACTTTTACTTTGCTGATGACGCATTAAAAAATGTACAAGCTGTTAAAAATATATTAGATCAATTTGATGTTAAGTCAAAAGTAAGACAAGCGAGAACAACATTAAGAAGTAAAGCTGATCCTACTAAGTTAAACGAAATGATTTCAAGAAACTTAGGTATTGCAGAGTATAAAGATTATTCTGATGCAAAGGCAAAACTTGTTGGTGGTAAAAAAGGTAAATGGAAATTTTTCATACCGCCTAGTGCAGAAGATTTTAAGGGCTTATTATATCCACTACTAGGTAAAGGAGCTAAAGGTGATGCTGATATGCAGTTTTTTAAAGATGCGTTGTTTGATCCATACTCAAGAGGTATGCAGCAAATAAGTAATATGGCTCAAGGCTTATCTGTTGATCTTAAAAACTTAAACAAGGCTTTTCCTAAAGTTAAGAAAAAACTAAAAAAGAAAATACCTGGAACAGAGTTTACTTACGATCAAGGATTAAGAGTTTATATGTGGGATAAAGCTGGTGTTGAAATACCTGGTATATCTGAAGCTGATAAAAAAGCTATATTAAAAGAAATAAACAAAGAACCTGAGTTACAACAGTATGCTGATAGTATTACTAAAATAACTAAATCACCTAGTTACATAGAACCTACAAACGCTTGGTTAACTAGCTCAATACCTCAAGATCTTCATGGTATAACTATGGGTGAAAATAGAACTGGTATGCTTACTGAGTTTATTGAAAATAGAAAAAAATTATTTGGTGATTGGCAAGGTGGTAGATTAAACGGGCCTTTGATGAATAAGTTAGAAGCTGCGCTTGGTACTAATTGGAGAGACGCTATGGAAGATATATTATGGCGTATGGAAAATGGCAGTAATAGAAACTTTGGTACTAACAAGTTAACTAATCAGTTTACAAACTGGGTTAACAACTCTGTTGGTGCTATCATGTTTTTTAACGGTAGATCAGCTGTATTACAGACATTGTCAACAGTAAACTTTATAAACTGGTCAGACAATAATCCTATAAAAGCTGCAGCTGCATTTGCAAATCAAAAACAATTTTGGAAAGACTTTACGTTTTTATTTAACTCTGATATGCTTAAACAAAGACGTGCTGGTAATAGAAGATCTGTTAGTGAAAGTGAAATAGCACAAGCATATAAAAACGGTGGTGTATCTGGTTTGTTACAAAAGTTATTAGAGTTTGGTTTCTTACCTACACAAATAGCTGATAGCTTTGCTATTGCTTCTGGTGGTGCCACGTTCTATAGAAATAGAGTTAAGTCGTTAATAAAAAGCGGTATGTCACAAGCAGACGCAGAAGCACAAGCATTTACAGACTTTCAAAAGATAACTGAAGAAACTCAACAGTCTTCTAGACCTGATATGATTTCATCACAACAAGCTTCACCACTTGGTAGGTTAATACTTGCTTTTCAAAATACACCAATGCAGTATGCTAGATTAACTAAAAAAGCTTTTCTTGATTTAAAAAATGGTAGAGGTGATGCTAAAACAAACATATCAAAAATATTATATTACGGCGCTGCACAGAACTTAATATTTGGTGCGCTACAACAAGCTCTGTTTAGATTTATGTTTGATGATGATGAAGAAAAAACTGAAGGTGAAAAACAAAAAGAAAAAGAAAGAGCTACATTTAGATTAGTAAATGGCTCAATAGATTCTATACTACGTGGTATCGGGGTTGCTGGCGCAATAGCTTCTACTCTTAAAAATATGATTATTAAGTTTGCTGAAGAAGATAAAAAAGGTTTTCGTATGGACACAGCTGCTATAATAATGGAAATGCTACAGTTGTCACCACCTGTTGGTAGTAAAGTTAGAAAAGTAAATACTGGTCTTAGAACATACAAGTTTAAACGTAGAGAAATTGATCACATGGACACTTTTGATATAGATAATCCTATATGGTCACCTGTTACTCAAACAATATCTGCTTTAACAAATATACCTACAGATAGATTATATAAGAAAATTATGAACTTACGCGAGGTTGGTAATAGTAATAACGATAACTGGCAGCGTATAGCTTTATTACTTGGTTGGAACACTTGGGATGTTGGTGTAAGAAACCAAGAAGTTATAAATGCTAGAGGTGAAATTGAAGAAATTAGAAGACAAGAAAAAGAACAGGAAAAAGAAGAAAGAAGAAAAGAAAAAGAAAGACTTAGAAAAGAAAAAGAAGCTAGAGAAGTTCAGTGCTCTGCTAAGACAAGAAAAGGTAAAGGACCAAGATGTAAAAATAGAACTGAAAATAAATCTGGTAAGTGCTACGCTCACCAGTAAAATTTAAAATTTACAAGTGATTAAAAATATATGAAGAAAATACTAATATTACTATTAATAATAATAACATCTTGTGCTGCACCAAAATCTTGTTGTAGTCAAGATATAGACTTAAAATCATTGTTAAAGTTTTCTACGTTTTACGCAGCTGTAAATGGTGGTACATCATTATCTGATGTTGAAGTATTTTCTGTAGACAATGGTTTATCTACAAGCACAATATCTACTCCTTACGATTATAACTTTACAGTTGGCTTACGTAAAATAGCTAGGTTTGGTTATGAAAGTAAAGGCAAGTCTTTTTACGATGGTACAGAAACTAACTACAGCGATGCTGCTACAGTTGGTAAAGTTAGAGGTTTAGAATATTTATTTGAAGTAGATTACAAAAGACAAGAAGGTGTAGATTACATGGATCAACATCATTTTATGCGTTGGAGTTCTGATGATGGTTGTGAAAGCGAGGTTTGTATAAACTTTTTTGCATTAAAGCTAGAATACTTAGAAGATGGTTTTGCTGACGTAAAATACTTTGAAGCATCAGAAAGATATAGATATAGAAAACATAAAAACTTATCTTGGAATATTGGCTTAGCACATAGGCTAGCTGAACCTTACGGTTACAACCCGCTTGATGAGTGGATGTTAAATAACGGTAGCTTACATTATACTTATTTAGCTTTACAAGAAGGTTACAATGTAGATGTTGCTAATTCAATATATACAAATCCTGCTGGTGAAGTTGTAGCTACAAGCGCTGAGGTTTGGGAAACTGTAGTTATACCTGAAGTATTATCTGATTATACAGAGAGAAAAAGAAACGAGCTAGATAGAATAATGCAACATTCAATTGTAATTGGTTTTGACTACTATAGATATAGTAAATCAAACTGGCTGCATGCTTGGGGTAATGTTATGCCTTATCACTATGATAGTGGTAACGAGTTTTCATATCATAACTTTAATGATGGTGAGCAGTGGTACGATTATTCTGCAGGTTTAATTTATGGTATAAAACAAAATAAAAACTTAGGTTACTTTTTTGAAGGTAAATATAATAAGTACTGGAATAGAGAGTGGTACGACTTTAAATTTGGAATAAACTACACAATATTTTAACAATGGCAAAAGAATTAAACGAAAACACTGGCTTTACAATAAGCATAAAAACATTAATAGCAATAGGTGTTGCGCTGTCAACGTTAATAGGTATGTGGTTTACATTAAAAGCTGATATTGCAGAAGCAAAAGAACTACCTGTTGTTACTCCTGAAGTTACGCGTATGGAATTTGATATGAAAGATCAAATGATTCGTAACACTATTATGGACACACAAAAAGACGTTGAAGAAATAAAGAAAACTTTAGAAAAAATAGAGGACAAACTATATAACAGATGAAATACATTATAATACTAATGCTGCTATGTAATAGTGCTTTTAGTCAAATACAAATAGCTCAGTTTAACGCTGAGTGGAACAAAGCTAATCACGTGCCGTGGGTTATGGACTTGAAAGACTGTAAAACAATATCATACGTAGATATAGGTACACAGGCTGAAATGGCTAAAAAACATAAAATAGCAGTTATACCTACTATTATAATATTTAAAGACGGAGAAGAAGTAGCTAGGTTTCAAGCTGATCTTAGTTTTAAGATGGTAGCTACAAGAAAAGAAATACAAGAAGAAATAGATAATCAATTAATGAGTGATTTTTAATATGAGTAAAAAAAATTTTAAGCCACATAAAATGTACAAGGACGGTAAAAGCGTAATGGCTAAAACCTACGAAGAACATATATCTTACGGTAAAAAAGGTTATGACCATTCACCGTTAGCTAAAAAGTGTAACTGCTGGGACGGTTATAAAAGAGTACCTGGTACAAAGCCTTGTGCACCTGGTAGCTGTAAAAAAGCCTCAAGCGTTAAAATAACGGAAGAGGCTTACGAAAGAAGAAATAAAAAAATGAGGTCTAAACACAAGTCTGAAACAGGTAAAACTCTTGGCGACAGAAAAACTAGTGGTACAAACCCACGTAGAGTTAGTTTTGCTTGTAGATTTGCGGGTATGAAAGGTAGTATGAAAAATGCTAAAGGAGAACCAACACCTTACGCTATGGCTTTAAAAAAATGGGGCTTTGGTAGTAGAGAGGCTGCTGCGTCTTTTTGTAGAAAAAACAAAGGTAAATCTTAAAAAAAAATAATATGAACAATTTTAAAATGAAAGGTAGTTCTTTTTACGGAGCTAACTGCATGTGTAATGCTGATAGAGAAAAAACAAACTCTCCTTTAGATGCACACTGTACATCACCTGCAAAGAAAATAGGTTTGTGGGATAGAATACATGCTAAAAGAAAAAGAGGAGAAGCACCAGCTAAGCCTGGAGATAAAGATTATCCAACAGAAAAAGCTATTAGAGACTCTCAGTAGTGAAAAAACTTCTGATACTTCTTTTTTTTGTTTCTTGCAGTAAAGAAGTTGACGATCTTGGCTTTAGAACTTATGTTATACCTAAAGGTGAGCATAGCTCTGGTACATTTATAAATCACCCAGATAACTCAAGGATTATATTTGACTTTATTCTTGACGAATCAGCAATATATTATACT